>Ga0070665_100000070_pt1 | contig 200681 bp, 172 predicted proteins | sample KBSS13metaG_FD_65862 | JGI IMG/M metagenome (GOLD analysis project Ga0070665, IMG submission 65862) | Switchgrass rhizosphere microbial communities from Kellogg Biological Station, Michigan, USA - KBS S1-3 metaG | ecosystem: Host-associated > Plants > Roots > Rhizosphere > Soil ...
CGAACTGGGTGGCCAGATCGGTGGCAAGTGGGTCGTGCAGTCGGGCCTCAGGAGCGGCGACATGGTGATCGTCGATGGCTGGATGAAGGTACAGCCCGGGCAGAAGGTCACCCCGCGCAAGGCGGGTGCCGCCCCGGCCCCCGCTAGTGCGCCTGCCAGTGCGCCTGCCGCCGCCGGCAAACGCTGAGCGGCAGGAGACCACCATGAAGCGCTTTTTCGTCTATCACCCGGTCTTTGCCTGGGTCGTCGCGATCTTCGTCGCCCTGTTCGGCATCATCGGCCTGCGGCTTCTGCCCATCGAGCAGTACCCCCAGGTCGCGCCGCCCGCGCTCAACCTCCAGATCAACTACAACGGCGCCGACGCGGAGACGCTCGACCGCACGGTCACCTCGATCATCGAGAAGGAGATGAACGGGGTCGAGAACTTCCTCTACATGGCCTCGACCAGCCGGTCGAACGGGACCGCGGAAGTCAATGTCACGTTCAAACCGGGCACCGATCTGGATGTCGCCCGCACGCAAGTGCAGGATCGCCTGAGCCGTGTCGAACCGCGCTTGCCGGCTGAGGTTAGGCAGCTCGGGATCACCGTCACCAAGTCGAGTTCGGGCTTCCTGATGCTTGTCGCGCTCAAGCCGAAAGACGGCGGGATGAGCGCACTCGACATGGGCAACTTCGCTTCGAACAAGATCATGGACGAACTGCGTCGCGTGCCGGGCGTGGGCGATGTGCAATTGTTCGGCTCGCCTTATGCCATGCGCGTGTGGCTCGATGAGGAGAAGCTTGCCGGCTACGGCATCTCGGCAGCCGAAGCGCTCGCCGCCGTCCAGGAGCAGAACAGCCAGACCGCCGGGGGCGGTCTGGGCGAGCAGCCGATTGCGACCGGTTCCGAACTCAACGCCAAGATCATCACGCAGAACCGCTTCTCGACGCCCGAACAGTTCCGCCAGATCATCGTCCGATCAAATCCCGACGGTTCGACGGTCCGCCTCGGCGACGTCGCGCGGGTCGAGCTGGGCAAGGACAACTATGGTTTCCGCCTGACGCTCAACGGCAAGGAAACCGTCGGCATGGCGATCCAACTCGCCAGCGGCGCCAACGCGCTGGGCACGGCCGAGGCGGTCAAGGCCCGCATGACCGAATTGCAAAAGAACTTTCCGCCTGGCTTGAGCTGGACCGTTCCGTTCGACACCACGCCGTTCATCACCGCATCGGTCGACAGCGTGATCCATACGCTGGTGGAAGCGATGGTGCTCGTGTTCCTGGTGATGTTGCTGTTCCTGCAGAACTGGCGCGCAACGCTGATCCCGGCGCTGGTGGTGCCTGTCGCGCTCGCGGGCTCGTGCCTTGGCCTCTACCTCTTCGGCTACTCGATCAACGTGCTTTCGCTGTTCGCCATGGTGGTGGCAATCGGCATCCTGGTCGACGACGCCATCGTCGTAGTGGAGAACGTGGAGCGCATCATGCGCGAGGAAGGGCTCAACGCCCGGCGCGCAACCGTGAAGGCGATGGGCCAGATCACCAGCGCGATCATCGGCATCACTCTGGTCCTCGTCGCGGTGTTCATCCCGATGGCGTTTTTTCCGGGCTCCACAGGCGGCATCTATCGTCAGTTCTCGGTGACGCTTGCCATCTCCATTCTTTTCTCGGCCCTGCTGGCGCTGACCTTGACGCCGGCGCTCTGCGCCACGCTGCTCAAGCACACTCCGGATCATGACGAGCCTCGATCGCGCGAGCCGAGGAAAGGAATCGCGGGGTGGGCAGATCGCTTCTTTCAAGGATTCAATGATCGCTTCGGCAGAGTGACTGAGCGCTACGTCGGCGGTGTGGGCAAGATGGTCCGCGCGCCCGGTCGCTGGCTGGCCGTCTTCGCGGTCATCTGCGTCGTCACCGTCCTGGCGTTCACGCGTCTTCCGGGAGGCTTCCTGCCAACCGAGGATCAGGGGTACTTCTTCACCACCTACACCGCGCCGCCGGGTGCGACGATCCAGCGCACGCAATCCTCGGTGGATCAGGCCGAAGCATTCCTCAGGAAGCAGCCGGAGGTTCGCAACATCGTGTCCGTCGTCGGCTTCAGCTTCTTCGGCCAGGGCCAGTCGGCCGCGATCTCCTTCGTCGATCTCAAGCCCTGGGACGAGCGCAAGGGGGCCAGCAATAGTGCGAGCGGGCTGGTGCAGCGGGCGAATGCCGCCTTCTCGAGCATAACGGGCGCCATGATCTTCGCCCTCGACCCGCCGCCGATCCAGGCGTTGGGCAATGCGACAGGCTTCACGATGAAGCTGGAGGATCGCAGCGGCGAGGGCGGTGTCGCACTTCAGCAAGCGGCACAGCAGATTCTCGCCCAGGCCAGCAAGAGCAAGATCTTCGCCATGGTCCGGCAGGAAGGCCTGCCGCCATCGCCGCAGCTCCACGTCGATATCGATCGCATCAAGGCGCGCAGCCTCGGGCTTCGCATTGCCGACGTCAACCAGACCCTCGGCGTCGCCTTCGGCTCTGCCTATGCAAACGACTTCGTGCATGACGGCAATGTCCTGCGGGTCTACCTGCAGGCCGACGCCGCCCAGCGCATGCGCGCCGAGGATATCTCGGCTCTGCAGGTGCGCAATGACCAGGGCCTGATGGTGCCGTTCTCGGCCTTCACCCAAGTGAGATGGACGGCAGGCCCGCAGCAGCTCGAACGCTACAACGGCTATCCCTCGATCACTCTGTCGGGCCAGGCGGCGCCGGGAGAATCCAGCGGCGCGGCTCTCACGCAAATGGAAAGCATCGCCGGCAAGGTGCTGAGCGGAAACCTGTCGTACGAGTGGACCGGGACCGCCTACGAGGAGAAGCAGGCGGGCGGCCAGATCGGGCTCCTGCTCGGCCTTTCCGTCGTGGTCGTGTTCCTGCTGCTCGCAGCGCTTTATGAAAGCTGGCCGGTCCCGCTGGCGGTGCTGCTGGTGGTGCCCTTCGGCGTGCTGGGCGCGGTCGTGTTCACGATGCTGCGTGGGCTTTCGGCCGACGTCTACTTCAACGTCGGTCTCATCACCATCATCGGCTTGGCCGCGAAGAACGCCATCCTGATCGTGGAGTTCGCGCTCGAGCAGGAAGCCGAGGGCGTCGCACCGCTAGAGGCGACGATCAACGCGGCGCGCCTGCGCCTGCGCCCGATCCTGATGACCAGCCTTGCCTTTATCCTGGGCATGGTCCCGCTCGTCATCGCCAGCGGCGCGGGGGCGGCCAGCCGCCATGCCGTCGGCACCGGCGTCGCGGGCGGCATGATCACCGCAACATTGTTCGGCATCTTCTTCACGCCGGTGTTCTACATCGCGACGCGGTTGTGGCTGGTCCGCAAGCGCGACCACGAGGCCGCCGACGCGCAGGAGGAGGCGCAAGAGCGAACCGGCTCCGAAGGGGAGAACGCCCATGCGTAATCCCGCAGGCATCCTGATCGGCCTTGCCTTGCTCGGCGGCTGCAACATGGCCCCCAAGTACGTCCGTCCCACTCCGCCCGTTCCGGCGAGCTTTCCCGCGACCCCCTCGAGCGGAGGAGAAGTCGCGACGGCGGTCGGCTGGCAGCGTTTCTTCGGCGATCCGCAGCTCAAGGCCTACATCGCCGCCGCGCTGGCGAACAATCGGGACCTCGCCGCCGCAGCCGCGCGCATCGAGCAAGCGAGAGCTCAGTTCAGGATCCAGCAGGCCGGGCGCTTGCCGCAAGTCGATGGCGATGCCAGCGCCACGCGATCGCGCACGCCCTTGAGCGGCCTCGGGTTCGGAGACGCCCTGGGCAGCGGGGCGATCACTTACAACCAGTACTCGGTGCGCGTCGCGACCAGTGCCTTCGAACTGGATTTCTGGGGCCGGGTCCGCAATCTCAGCGAGTCCGCCCGTAGAAGCTACCTTGCGACGGTCGAAGCGCAGCGCGCTTTCCGCCTCTCGCTGATCAGCGACGTGGCGGCGACCTACTACAGCATCCGCGCCGGCGAGGAGGGTATAGCCCTGGCCGAGCGCACCCTCGCCAGCCGCCGTCAGGGCCTGTCCATCGCCAAGCTACGGATGGATGCGGGCGTCACCTCCTCGGTCGACTATGACCAGGCGGCGGCCCTGCTGACGCAGGCGCAGACCGAGTTGGCCGATCTTCGCCGCACAACAGAGCAGCAGCGCAACCAGCTGCTGGTCCTGATCGGCGGACCGACGGCGGCGCCGCCACCAGCCGGGCGCCCCATCGCGGATTCGGGACAGTTCACGGCGCTCGATCCGGGCCTTCCCTCGACCTTGTTGCAAAGTCGCCCGGACATCTTGCAGGCCGAACACCAGCTGCTGGCAGCGAATGCCGACATCGGAGCCGCCCGCGCCGCGTTCTTCCCGACCATATCGTTGACCGGGGCCTTCGGGTTCATTTCGCCGAAGCTTCATGGCCTGTTCGACAACGCCAACCAGAACTGGTCCTTCGGCGGCTCGGCCGCGCTTCCCATCTTCGACTGGGGCAAGCGGGAGAGACAACTCGACGCCGCCAAAGCGCGGCGGGACGAGCTGGTCGCGACATATCAGCGGACCGTGCAGAACGCGTTCCGCGAAGTGTCCGATGCTCTCGTGGGGCGGCAGCGCTATCGTGAGCAGATCGAGGCGCAGGAACAGGCCGTCGCCGCCCAGCGCCGCCTCGCCGAGACAGCGATGCTGCGCTACGACAACGGCATCGCCATCTATCTTGAGGTGCTCGACGCCGAGCGCAACCTGTTCTCCGCCGAGCAACAGCTCATCCGGCTGCGCGCGACGGAGCTACAGAACGGTGTCTCGCTCTACACTGCGCTCGGAGGAGGCGGTGAAGATTGATCCGCTAGCTTGATGCCTTGGCAGTCACCGCCAATGCATGGGCGGCCCACATCAAGGCAACGAAGTGGGCCGCTGGACACGGCATGTCAGGCGTCGGCACCGGTGCGGTAGCGCGGCGCAACGTCGCGGCGCGATAGTTTCGGGGCGAGCGCCAGGCGTGCGTCGTTGAGTGCGGTCCAGCCGGCCTCGTCGGCGAGCGGCGGGATGGTCACGATCTCGCCGCGGTCGAAGCCGAGCAATGCCGCGTCGACAAGGTCGTCCACGGCCATGACCCAGTCGGCCGGAAAGGCGTTGACGTCCTTGCCCGAGCGCTCCCAGATCTCGGTATGGGTGACGCCGGGCAGCACGGCTTGGACGCGGATGGCGCTATCGGGTCCGAGTTCGTGCGCCAGGCCTTGCGTCAGGTTGAGCAGGAACGCCTTGGAGCCGCTATAGACGCCTTCCATGATCTCGGGCGCGAGCGCGAGGACGGACGCGATGTTGATGATGCCGCCCGCGCCCTTGCTTTGAAAGGCCTTGAGCGCGGCCTGGGCGAGCAGGGCGGGCGCGGTCACGTTGAGGGCGATCAGCTTCGAGACTTCGCTGGCGGAGGTGGTCGCGAGCGTTCCGTCGAGCGCGATGCCGGCATTGTTCACCAGTAGCGTGAGGTTGCTCTCAGCGGCGATCCGTTCGGCCACGGTGGCGAGTTGCACGGGGTCGGTAAGATCGGCAGGCAGCACGTCCACCGCACGTCCGAACTCCGCGCGCAGGCGGCTGGCAAGCGCCTCCAGCTGCTCGGCGTTACGGGCAACGAGGATCAGGTCGTGGCCGCGGCGGGCGAGGCGATCGGCATAGACCGCGCCGATCCCGCTCGAGGCGCCGGTTACGAGGGCTGTGCCCAGGTTCTGTGTCATGGGAAGACTCCTATCCATCATTGGGAAACATGAACTTTGGCGGTCACCGAAAGCCCCGGGCGCAACTGGGCGAGCGCGGGCTGGCCGGGATCGAGGCGGATCCGCACCGGGATACGCTGTACGATCTTCGTGAAGTTGCCGGTGCCGGGCTCGAACGGCAGCAAGGCGAACGTGGAGCCCGAGCCGGGCGCCAGGCTCTCGACCCGGCCCTCCAGCTCTCCGCCGCCGAGCGCGTCGACCCTGACCGTGACCGGTTGCCCGACACGCATGCGCCGCGTCTGGGTCTCCTTGAAGTTGGCAGTGACATAGAGCGCGCCCGTGGGCACCAGCGTCATCAAGCGCGAACCGGGCTGGACGTAGTCCCCCACGCGTGCTTGCCGATTGCCAACGGTACCGGAGATGGCAGCGCGGACCAGGGTATGACGCTGGTCCTGCCGGGCCAGAGCGAGTTGCGCCGTGGCGCGCTGCTGCTCGGCCAGCGCCTTCAGTACCGCCGCGTGCAACCCGGGCCGGCGAGCCCGCGCCACGCCGGCTTGCTGCTGTGCTACGGCTAGCTCGGCCTGGGCGCGCGCCGCGGCCTGCTCCGCGCCGATCGATCCGGTGCGGTAGATCTCGGCATCGCGGCGCGCGACGGCGCCGGCGGAAGCAAGCGCGTCGTAGCGGCGGCGGTCGGCCGAGGCTCGGTTGGCTTCGGCCACGGACGAGCGGATCGTCGTGCGTGTGGCGACGACCTGGGCTGCGGCGAGCCGCTCGTCGGCCGCCTGGCTGATCAACGCTGCCTTCGCGCTGGCGACGGCCGCTGCGGCGTCCGCAAGATCGGCCGCGGCCGAGGCGGCGCGCGCGTCGAACTCTTCGGCATCGATGCGCACAAGCGGGTCCCCGGCGTGGACGACTTGATTGTCCCTGACCAGGACCTGCGCAACCAAGCCTCGCACCTTTGGCGCCACCGTCGTCGAGTCCGCCGCGAGGTAGGCGTCGTCGGTCGTCTCGCTGGAGGGCGCGGCGGTAATCCACAGCACGCCCGCCAGAGCCACTACGCCGGCCGCGGCGGATACCAGAAGCGTCCGTGGCAGGCGGCCACGCGCCCGAGCGCCCTCGGCCGCGCCTGGCTCGGAGGTGAGTGGCTCTCCGTCTTTGCGAAGGCCGAGGACCCGGTGTTCAGCAGCATCGACACTCATGTGCCCACCCTTGTATGAATGATGAACATCATATATATGACCATCATCATTTGTCTAGAGGGTGGTTGCGAGATGAGCTCGATGGCAGATCGGCACCCGGTCCTCCGTGGCCTGAGAGCCTTCGGGCAGGACTGGTCGGCGCAGCCTTCCGCCATGCCGGACCGGCGCAAGTTCCTGATCTTCGGGGTCATGGCGTTCGGCCAGTTCATGGCCCTGTTCGACATCCAGATCGTCTCGGCTTCGCTCAAGGAAGTGCAGGCGGGGCTTGCCGCCGGTCCGGACGAAGTGAGCTGGGTGCAGACGGCCTACCTCATCGCCGAGCTCGTGATGATCCCGCTGTCGGCCTATCTGGCGCGCGCGATGTCGACGCGCTGGCTGTTCGTATTCTCGGCGGGCCTGTTCACGCTTTCCAGCCTGTTGTGCGGCTTGGCCTGGAACATCGAGTCGATGATTGCCTTCCGTGCGCTGCAGGGCTTTACCGGGGGCGCGATGGTGCCGCTGGTCTTCGCGGTCGGCTTCGGCATCTTCACCGGCAAGCAACGCGCGATGATCCCGGCGATCCTGGGTACCGTCAGCGTCCTGGCACCGACGCTGGGCCCCTCGGCGGGCGGTCTCATCACCCAGGCGTTCGATTGGCGCTGGCTGTTCTTCATCAATCTCATTCCGGGCGTGATCGTCACCGTGTTGTCGGTGTTCCTGGTGCGCGTCGACCGGCCCAACCCGGCGATGTTCCGCTCGATCGACTGGAGCCACTTCGTGGCCATGGCCGTGTTCCTGGGCGGCCTGCAGTATGTGCTGGAGGAGGGGCCGAAGTACGACTGGCTCGGCGATCCGGTGATCGCGGTCGCGGCGTGGCTCTCGCTGGTGGGTTTCGTGCTCTTCGTCGAGCGGGCGTTCTTCTCGAAGAACCCGGTTGTCTCGCTGGCGCCGTTGCGCAAGCCGATCTTTGCCTTTGCCTGCGTGTTCAACCTCGTGATCGGCTTTGGCATGTACGCCTCGATCTACCTGGTCCCGGTCTACCTGGCGCGCGTGCGCGGCTACGATTCGCTGCAAATCGGCACGACGGTGTTCGTCGTTGGCGTGGCCCAGCTGGCGAGCACGGTGATCGCCTCGATCCTGAGCCAGCGGATCGACATGCGCTGGATGATCACCGTGGGGCTGACGCTGTTCGCCTGTAGCCTCTGGCTGACCTCGCACCTGACCAGCCAGTGGGGCTTTTGGGAGCTTGCCATGCCGCAGGCCGTGCGCGGGCTCGCGCTGATGCTGTGCATCGTACCATCGGTGAACATGGCGCTGTCCGCATTCCCGCCATCCGAGCTTGGCGCGGCATCGGGGCTGTTCAACCTGATGCGCAACCTGGGCGGAGCGATCGGCATCGCGACGGTGAACACCTGGCTGCAGGACAACGCGCGCATCGCGGCCGCCCGCCTCGGCGAGGCGCTGGGACACAATTCGGCGAGCGCGATGCAGCAGATTCACGAACTTGCGGCGCGTCTCCAATCGACGACCGCCGATCCCGCGCAAGCCACGCAGATGGCGCGCGGCCTGTTCGCACAGGTCGTCTCGCGCGAGGCGCTGACGCTCGCCTTCGACGACGTGTTCCGGATCATGGCCGGCATGTTCCTGGCCGCGTTGGTGCTCGTGCCGTTCTGCCGCCAGCCCCCCGGCGCTCAGCCGCCCCCGCCCGAGGCCGCGGGCCATTGAGGATGATCGTCATGCGTGTGCTCTCGATACTTCTGCTCTCTGCATCGCTGGCCGCCTGCACGGTCGGCCCCGACTACGCCCGCCCGGAACTGCCGCTTTCGCCGGCTTACGTCGCGCCGGCTCAGTTGCGCCAAGCGGACGAGGCGTGGTGGCGTACGTTCCACGATCCTCTGCTCGACCGCATCGTCGATCGCGTGCTGGCGCAAAACCTCGACCTGGCTGCCGCGGACGCGCGTATCCAGCAGGCTCGATCCTTGGCGCAAGGCGCGGGTGCGGCGCTGCTGCCGGCACTGGGCGCCACGGCGGGAGCCGAGGCCGATCGCCAGTCCTTGCACTCGCCGATCGGTGCCGCGTCGCGCAAGCTCGGCTTCGCACGCGACTACCAGCTTTACCAGGTGGGGGCGCAAGCTTCCTGGGAGATCGACCTGTTCGGCGGGCTTACGCGCGAACGTCAGGCCGCCCATGCCGACCTTGGCGCGGCCCAGGCGGACGCCGCGGCAGTGCGCCTCAGCATCGTCGCCGAGACGGTCGATGCTTACCTGCAGCTACGCGGCCTGCAAGCGCGCCTGGCCGTGGCGGAGGAGCAACTCGCGCTGCGTCGACAGCTTAGCGGCCTGGTGCGCAAGCGAGTCGAGGAAGGGCTCGCGGCCGAACGGGATCTGCACCGCATCGTCGGGGAGGAGCAGGGCATCGCGAGTGCCCTTTCGCCTCTGCGGGCCGCTCTCATCAGTCAAGCCAACCGCCTCGACATATTGATGGGCCGCCAAGCCGGCACTGGCCATGCCGAGTTATTGGCATCCTCCGCACTGCCCGACGCGCCCGATCCCAGCGGCAGCGCCAATCCGGCGGACTTGATGCGGCGCCGGCCCGACATCGTTGCGGCCGAACGCCGCCTTGCCGCGGCCGACGCGCGGATCGGCGTAGCGATCTCGGCGTACTATCCGCGCCTGTCCCTCCAAGGTGTCCTTGGCATGGTGAGCCTTGGCACGAGCAACCTGTTCACCGGCGATGCCTTGTCCGCAAGCGGCGGGGCGGGGCTGCGCTGGAGCCTGTTCGACTTCGGGCGTGTCGATGCGCAAGTGGCCCAGGCCCGAGGAAAGGAGGCGGAGGCGTTGGCCCTCTATCGGCAGGCGGTGTTGCGTGCGACCGAGGACGTCGAGACGGCGCTGGTCGGCCTTGCCGAAGGTCGCCGGGAAGTGCTCGGTTTGCGTGAGCAGGTCGTGTCTCTCACTCGCGCGCGCCACCAGACGCAACTGGCCTACCAGGGCGGCGCGGTTTCGCTATTGGACGTGCTAGACGCCGACGAGGCGCTGCTGGATGCGTCGGATCGCCTCCAGCAGGCGCGCACCGGCGCCGCTCGCGCCTCCGTTGCGGCCACTCGGGCGTTGGGAGGAGGCTATTGGGAAGGAGTGACACGCCATGGCTGACAAGAGCGGGCATAAGGAGCGCACCCGCGCTCGTATACTCGACGAGGCGGCGCAGGCCCTGCGCGTCAGCGGGACCGAGGGCGTCAGCGTAGGGACGTTGATGAAGCGGGCCGGGTTGACCCATGGCGGTTTCTACGCGCACTTTTCGTCGCGCGACGATCTGGTGGCAAATGCGGTGGAACGTATGTTCCAGGACAGCGCCGCCATGCTCGATCATTTCCTGCCCGAGGGAGCCGGTGTCGAGGACGTCGCCAGGCTGATCGACTACTACTTGTCCGAGCAGGTCTTCGCTGCCCCGGAACGCCATTGCCCGTTGCCGGGCTTGTCGGGCGAAGTTCGCCGGATGCCACCTGCGGCGCGCGCCAAATTCGAAGCGGGCGTGGACGCCTTCCGCAATCGCTTGGAAGGCGCCTTGCGGGCCACAGCCGGCGACACCGCACGGCAGCTTGCGACCACGCTGCTTGCCGAGATGGTCGGCGCCATGACGCTCGCGAGGGCATCGGGCGAACAGGCGATCGCAAGCGAGCTCCTTGAAAACTCCCGCGAACATTTGAAGCAACGGTTGGGGATGGTTTCCACCCAACGCTAGTCCGCGGATGGGTTCGCCCGGCGACGCCTCCTCGTCGAGCCCCGCAATGGCACGCCGCGCGCAGCCTCGCGCCGAAGGGGAGGCTGGAACATTTCGGCTCTGAACTCTATCAGCTCTGCACAAGATGGGGCGGGGATGGCGAAAGGTATCGTGGCGCTGGCGGTATCGTCGGCGTGCAAGCCAAGCGGAGCCACAGCCGACGATGACCCTGTTCGCAAATGTCCTGAAACTCTGGTTCATGCCGATCGAAAGCGTGACGATGGCCGAGCGCTTGTTCGAGATGAACCTGGCGGCGCCGCAGGTGTTGGCCACCCGGATTCCGCTCCTCGCGTTTGCCGCGGCGAACCCCTTGCTCGCCGACTATCGTGAAATCACGCTCATGGTGTCGGAAAAGGTGGATGCCTTCGGGCTGTCGCAAAGGTCGGTCGCCAAGGCCGGCAGCGCGCTGAAGGATGCGGCCGTAGCCAACGCCTGGGACATCGGCCGTCCGGCGCGCGGAAGCCTGTTCGGACCTGGCGAATGGCTGCGGGTGTTGGAGCGGAACGTCGCCGTCCTCTCGCTCATGGGCGCGCTGCCGATGAAGGCCCTGGCGCCGGTGCACAAGGGAGTCACCGAAAACGCCACCCGCTTGCGACGCCGCTGAGCCGGTCACGTCGGTCGGAGGAACGCGGGAAAGAGCCTGAAGCAACAAGGGCCGGAGCGTCGCTCCGGCCCTTGAGGTATCTATCGATGCGGCAGTTCGGTCAGGCGCCTTGTGGAGCCGCCCCGCCGGAGAAGCGCTTGCCCGCACGCGGGATCGAGGAGCCGGCGACCGGACGCGCGCGGGCGGGTCCGCGGGGTTCGTCGGGGCGGTCGAGCTCACCGGTGTCCATCAACTGCTTGATCTCGTCGCCGGTCAGCGTCTCGTACTCGAGCAGCGCCTTGGCGAGCACATGCAGCTTCTCGTTTTGCGTCTGGAGGATGTCGGTCGCACGCTTGTGCGCGGTGTCAACCAGGACGCGGATCTCGCTGTCGATCAGCTTGTTGGTCTCGTCCGAACCCATGAGACGATGCGAACCGCCCATGCCGAGATAGCCTTCCTGCTGCTCCTCGTACTGGAGCGGACCAAGCTTGTCCGACATGCCCCACTTGGTGACCATGTTGCGTGCCAGACCGGTGGCGTACTGGATGTCGGATGAGGCGCCGGAGCTGACCTTGTCGTAGCCGAAAATGATTTCCTCGGCGACGCGGCCGCCCATCGCCACCGACAGGTTCGCCAGCATCTTGTCGCGGTGATAGGAGTAGCTGTCCCGCTCGGGCAGGCGCATCACCATGCCCAGCGCGCGACCGCGCGGGATGATCGTCGCCTTGTGGATCGGGTCGGACGCGGCCTCGTTCAGCGAGACGATGGCATGGCCGGCCTCGTGGTAGGCGGTCATCTTCTTCTCGTCGTCGGTCATGACCATCGAGCGGCGCTCCGCCCCCATCATGACCTTGTCCTTGGCGTCCTCGAACTCCTGCATCGCGACCAGGCGCTTGTTGCGACGCGCGGCGAGCAGGGCGGCCTCGTTGACGAGGTTGGCGAGATCGGCGCCCGAGAAGCCCGGCGTGCCGCGCGCGATGACGCGCGGATTGACGTCGGGAGCCAGCGGCACCTTCTTCATGTGGACGGCGAGGATCTTCTCGCGGCCGTCGATGTCGGGAACCGGCACCACCACCTGGCGGTCGAAGCGGCCCGGGCGCAGCAGCGCCGGGTCGAGCACGTCGGGGCGGTTGGTCGCCGCGATGATGATGATGCCCTCGTTGGCCTCGAAGCCGTCCATTTCCACGAGAAGCTGGTTCAGCGTCTGCTCGCGCTCGTCGTTCGAGTTGCCGAGGCCATGGCCACGGTGGCGGCCGACGGCGTCGATCTCGTCGATGAAGACGATGCACGGCGCGTTCTTCTTCGCCTGCTCGAACATGTCGCGCACGCGGCTGGCGCCGACGCCGACGAACATCTCGACGAAGTCGGAACCCGAGATGGTGAAGAAAGGCACGCCCGCCTCACCCGCGATGGCGCGGGCGAGCAGGGTCTTGCCGGTGCCGGGCGAGCCGACCAGCAGCGCACCCTTGGGGATCTGGCCGCCGAGCTTGGAGAAGCGCGAGGGATCGCGCAGGAACTCGACGATCTCCTCCAGCTCCTCGCGTGCCTCGTCGATGCCGGCAACGTCGTCGAAGGTGACGCGGCCCGAACGCTCGGTCAGCAGCTTGGCTTTGGACTTGCCGAACCCCATCGCGCCCGATCCGCCGCCCTTCTGCACCTGGCGCAGCGCGAAGAAGGCGATGCCCATGATGAGGACGAACGGCAGCGCCTGGATCAGCACGTAGGCGATCCAGTTGGGCTCGTCCGGCGCCTTGCCGGCGTAGTTCACCTGGTTGTCCTGCAGGAGCTGCGGCAAGGTGGTGTCGTTCGGGATCGGGATGGTGCTGAACGTATCGCCGTTCTTGTACTTGCCGACGATCCGGTCGGTCCCGATCTGGACTTCCTGGATGCTACCCTCGGCCACCTTGGAGCGGAAGTCGGAATAGCGGATGGACTGGCCCGAATCGCCGCGCGAGCCGAACATCGAGACCACCATCAGTAGGGCGAGGAAGATGCCGCCCCATACCAGGAGGCTCTTCACCCATGGATTGCCGTTGGGCTGGTCGTCGTTCATGTGTTTGCCGGAGTCCTTTCGCCCTGGCAATGTAGGCCACCCGGCCTGAATGACAAGTTAGCGCAAGCCCTGACTGTCATTGCCAAAGCCATTCATGACCAAAGCGGATCAATCTGGGCAGGGAAGAGGCTCGTGCGCGGTATTGGCCAGGTGCGTCGCTGCTGGAGCGGGCCACGTCCAGTCGCTCGGGAGGCACTAGTCGGCGACCAGGAACCGCTGGGCCGACAATTGCATGCGCATGGTGCATCCGGTGGATGAAGGCTCCAGCGTGTAGTCGGCGTTGAGCTGCTGGCACAGGACGCGCGAGATGCGCAGCCCGAGGCTCTCCGAATTCGCCGGATCGAAGCCCGGAGGCAGTCCTCGGCCGTCGTCGCGAACCTGCAAGTCGAGGCGGTCGCCCTGCTGATCGAGGACGACATCGACACGACCATGCTCGCGGTCGGCGAAGCCATGCTCGAGCGCGTTGGCGATCGCTTCGGACAGGACGAGCGCCATCGGTACCGCGGCATCGGGCGGCAGCACCAGCCCGGTCTGCGCGACGACCTTGCAGGCGATGCCCGGCCGGCCGTTCGAACGCATGAACTGCTCGCAAACTTCGGCGACGAAGGTGTCGAGCGGCAGCAATTCCCCGTTCTTGCGATAGAGCTGTCGCTGGATACGGCCGATGACTTGCAGCCGGCTGACGGCATCGGTGATCGCGCGACGGGCGGTCGGCTCCTCCAGCCCGCGCAACTGTAGCGACAGCACCGCGCCGATCATCTGCAGGTTGTTGCCCACGCGGTGTTGCAGCTCCTGGAACAGCAGCTCGGCCCGCTCGGCATGGCGTTCGCTTTCCTCGGCGAGGCGCCGGCCCTGCTCGCGGGCGAGGCGCAGCTGAGCGTTCGCGGTCTGCATCCAGTGCACCAGCGTGACGTCCACCGCGACCACGCCGGTGTAGAAGCCCAGCGCCACCAGGATCGGACCATCGAGCCGGAAGCTGTGATCGGGCGCGATGAGGTAGTACCAGGCAAAGACCCCGCACAGCACGCCGGCAAAGGCGCCGGTGCGCGGCCCGAACAGGAACGCCACGACGATCACCGCCGGGAAGAAGGTGACGAAGGGGTATCCGGGCGGAAACACGGGATGGAGCGCCAGGCGCAACAGCAACAGCAGCACGCAAAAGACCAGCGTCGACGCGTAGCGCAGCCCTGGTCGGTCAGCCAACAGGGGCAGATGCTCGATGAGACGGCTCATCGAACTCGTGCCTCCCGCGTCCGGCTTGCGGGAGGTCTGTTCCTTCATCTCGCGATCGGGCACTGTCAGAAGGCGCACCTGTCCAGGGTGTCGCGGCTCGATCGGCCCGGGATCGCATAAGCCGCTAGCCGTTCCTGCCCCCGGCCCGACGAAGGCTCAGGCATTGCTCATCTCCCACCATTCCCGCGCCGAGGCTAACAGCCATGGTCGTCGATAGCGAGCGGTTAAGCGGGTTCGTCGGTCGTAATCCGCATCTTATCGGATCCACATCGAGCGGCGATGCCCGTCGATCGGGGATGGAACGGCACTTGGCGGCGTGAGCCGCGGCGGCCGAGCAAGGGAGTGCCTTTGTCAGCGGACGCACGCTATGGGCGGGAACATGACGATCTCCATCCACCCCGTCTACGCGAACATGGGCGCGACCGTTTTCGAGCACATGAGCGCGCTGTCTCGCGAACTCGGCGCGATCAACCTTGGCCAGGGCTTCCCGGATTCCCCGGGTCCGCCGCTGCTGATCGAGGCTGCCGCGCGGGCGCTGCGCGAAAAGTCGAACCAGTACCCGCCGAGCACCGGGATACCGGAACTGCGCGAGGCGATCTGCCGCTTCTACGCGCGCCGCCAGGCTCTCGACCTCGCGCCCGCCGACGTCCTCGTCACCTCCGGGGCGACCGAGGCGATCGCGGCCGCGATCTTCGCGCTGGTCTCGCCAGGCGACGAGGTGATTCTGTTCCAGCCTGCCTACGACGCCTACGGCCCCTTGGTGCGCCGGGCCGGCGGCGTGCCTGTTAATGTGCCGCTTACCCCGCCTAGTTTCGCCTACCCGATAGCGGCGCTGGAGCGCGCGATCACGCCGCGTACGCGAGTGCTGATCCTCAACGATCCGCTCAATCCGGCCGGCACGGTCGCCAGCGATGCCGAGCTCGCCGCGATTGCCGGGCTGTGCACCAAGCATGATCTGGCCGCGATCTGCGACGAGGTCTGGGAGAACGTCCGCTTCGACAGCCTGCCGCATCGCTCGCTGCTGACTTATCCCGGCATGGCGGAGCGGGCGGTGAAGATCGGCTCTGCGGGCAAGGTCTTCGGCCTCACCGGCTGGAAGATCGGCTGGATGGCGGCGCGCGGACGGCTCGCTGTCGCCCTTGGCCGCGCGCACCAGTTCCTCACCTTCACCAGCGCGCCGGCGCTGCAATGGGCGGTGGCGGAGGGACTGACCCGGCACGATGCGCTGCTCGAGCAGCTTCATGGCGAGTGGTCCGCCGCGCGTGAGCGTCTGCGCGAGGGGCTCGGTCAGGCCGGGTTCGCCGTGCTCTCCAATGCCGCCACGTGGTTCCTCTGCATCGACCTTGCCGCCTCGGGCCTCGACATCGACGATGCGGCCTTCAGCGACCGGGCGGTTCGCGAAGCCGGGGTCGCCACGATCCCGGTCTCGGCACTCTATGAAGGCGAGGTGCGTCCGGAAACCATCGTGCGCCTGTGCTTCACCAAACCAGAGTCGATGCTCGACGAGGCGGTCGAGCGCCTGGCGCGGCTGCAGGCAGCGCTGGTCTAGAAGGTCTACCCGCCAGCCGGACACCGGGTTCGGCGGCCTTGCGCATTTGCTGCATTGCGGCATGCTGCTCGAATCGCAGGCCGACGCGAGGGGGGTGTGAGCCATGCAGGACAGCGCAAGTACGAGCGGCGACCCGCTGTGGAACCACGATCTCGCGCCGACCGGCCCGGAGCAGCGCACCTGGCGCTGGTATCACTTCACCGCGCTGTGGATCGGCATGGTCGTGGCGGTGCCGACCTGGATGCTCGCTTCGGGGCTGATCGAGCAGGGCATGTCCGCGCTGCAGGCGACGGCCACGGTGCTGCTGGGCAATGTCATCATCCTGGTGCCGATGCTGCTGATCGGCCACCCCGGCGCGCGATACGGCGTGCCGTTCGCGGTGCTGGTGCGCGCGCCGTTCGGCACCGTGGGCGCCCGGCTGCCGGCGCTCGCCCGCGCGCTCGTCGCCTGTGGCTGGTACGGCATCCAGACCTGGATCGGCGGCGAGGCGCTGTTGACCCTGCTCGGCATCTTCCTCGGCAAGGATCTGCGCGGTGCGGTTCTCCCGGTCGTCGGCATCGGCTTCGGCCAGTTGCTGGCGTTCCTGGTGTTCTGGGGCGTCCAGCTGCTGTTCGTGCGCAAGGGGCTGCTGACGATCCGCCGGCTGGAGACCTGGACGGCGCCGCTCAAGCTGCTTGCCTGCGTCGGGTTGGTGTGGTGGGCGGTGAGCGCGGCGGGCGGCCTCGGCCCGATCTTCTCCGCGCCGTCCGCCTTCGGTCCCGGCGGCGCGAAGGAAGGCCAGTTCTGGGCGGTGTTCCTGCCCACGCTCACGGCCATGGTGGGTTTCTGGGGAACGCTGGCGCTCAACATTCCCGATTTCACGCGGTTCGCGCACAGCCAGCGCGACCAGGCGATCGGCCAGACTCTCGGCCTGCCGCCGACGATGGGTCTGATCGCGCTGATCAGCGTGATGACCACCTCGGCCACCGTGGTGATCTACGGCAAGGCGATCTGGGACCCGGTCGCGCTGGCCGGCACGCTCTCGGGGCCGTTCGTGCTGCTGGGGCTGATCGTGATCGCGGTCGACACGGTGAGCTGCAATATCGCCGCCAACTTGGTGTGCTCAGCCTATGATTTCGCCTCGATCTGGCCGGCGAGGATCGACTACCGTCGCGGCGCGCTGATCACGGCGGCGATCGGGCTGTTCATGATGCCGTGGAAGCTCCTTGAGAGTACGCAAGGCTACATCTTTACCTGGCTGACCGGCTATGGCGCGCTGCTCGGGCCGATCGCGGGCATCCTCATCGCCGACTATTGGCTGGTGCGCGGCACCAAGCTGGACGTGGAGAGCCTCTACAGCTCGCATGGTCGCTATTCGTATGGCAACGGCTGGAATGGCAAGGCGCTGTTGGCTCTGGGGCTGGGGATCGCGCCGAACCTGCCGGGCTTCCTGGCGGTGGCCGCGCCGGGCGCGTTTGGCGGCGTGGGTCCGATCTGGGGCGTGATCTATAACTACGCCTGGTTCGTCGGCGTGGCTGTGGCGCTGGTCAGCTATGCGATCTTGATGGCGCCTCACCGAGAGAATGTGGGGGCGAGACGCGCTCTGACCTGAGGGTCAGCCCTTCCGCCACGAGGAACCGGCCGGGCCTGGACACTTTCATCGACGAAGCCGGGCAATCCTGTCCCGGCACTTAAATGGACGCCGTGGACTTAATCCCCGTGGGCTGATAGCAGCCCTGCCATGATCGTCAGCCGAGCATCAGCAGGAAGAGCACGAAGACGAGAAGCGCGATCGTGCTGGCGCTGCACAGCAACCCGAATGGACAGCGATGGATGTCGGGATGATACCTCTCCATAACTCCTTCTCCGCTGAGTCTTCTTTTTACGCGCAAACATATCAGAAGGTTGCGTTTCGGGCAAGGAAAGTTGCACTTGGCGCGCGGAACATCCTACAGGGTAGGCGCTTTGATGCGCGCGCAGGGCGCTGACGTGGGGGTTCCAGGCACATGAGCATTTTTGGCAGTATCAAGCCTGCCCCGGCATCGCGCTCGGGTGGGCTCAAGACTGCAAGACCCTGCCGGCTGCCTCCCCTGGCGCAAGCGAACCGGACACCGCATGGCTGACTCATCCGCAAACGACCCAGCACCGCAAGACGACGCCGAACCCGAGGCGAGCGAGCGGGCACCGCGGCGCTCGTTGACGCCGCGCACCAAGCTGATCCTGCTCGTCGCGCTTGTCGTCGTTCTGCTCGCGGCCGGGGCCTGGTATCTGCGCCACCGCACCTACGGCCGCTACTTCCAGGAGACTGATGACGCGACGATCATGGCGGATGCCGTGGCGATCTCGCCCAAGGTCAACGGCTATGTCCAGCAAGTGCTGGTCGCCGACAACCAGGACGTCGTCGCCGGACAGCCGTTGGTGACGATCGACGCGCGTGACTACCAGGCCCAGGTGGCGCAGGCGCGCGCGCAGATCGCCCAGGCCGAAGCCGGGGTGGAGAACGCGCGCGCCTCGATCAGCGAGCAGGACGCCGCGATCGCGCAGGCGGAGGCGCAGCTTGCCGCGGCGCGCAGCAAGGCCGCCCATGATGCCGCCGAAGTCGCCCGCTACACGCCGCTCGCCGCGACCGGTGCGGAATCGCGCCAGCAGCTTGCGCAGCTGCGGCTCGCCGCGCAGCAATCGGCCGATCAAGTGCGCGAAAGCGCGGCTTCGCTGGAGATGCAGCGCCGACGCGTTGCGGGGATCAATGCCCAGGTGCGTCAGGCCCAGGCGCAAGCCGAAGGGGGTCGTGCCCAACTCGCCTCTGCCGGCGTGAACCTTGGCGCGACGCAACTGAAGGCGCCGATCGCCGGACGGATCGGCAACAAGACCGTGAACGTCGGCCAGTTCGTCCAGGCGGGAACCCGGCTCATGTCGCTGGTGCCGCTCGACAAGATCTATGTCGTCGCGAACTTCAAGGAGACGCAGCTGGCACTGATGCGGCCCGGCCAGCCGGCCCGGATCGCGGTCGACGCGCTTGGCGGCACCGAGATCGACGGACGGGTCGCCTCGGTCTCGCCCGGCACCGGAGCGCAGTTCTCGATCCTGCCGCCGCAGAACGCCACCGGCAACTTCACCAAGATCGTGCAGCGCGTACCGGTACGCATCACCATCGACGCGACCCCGGCGGCCCGCCGGCTGCTCGTGCCCGGCCTGTCGGTGACGGTCACCGTCGACACGCGCAGCGCCAAGAACGACTTGGAGCATATCAAGGAGCAGCAGGAGCAGCTCGAACGCAAGGCCCGCTGACGATGGCGCGCGCGGCTCCCTCGAAATCCGGCGGGCGGCAGGCCGCCGCTGCCCGGGAGCCCAATGCCGACCTCGGCGCCTGGCTCGCCGTCGCGGCGGGCACGCTCGGCGCCCTCATGGCCACACTGGACATCTCGATCGTCAACTCGGCCCTGCCCACGATCCAGGGCGAGATCGGGGCGAGCGGCACCGAGGGCGCCTGGATCGCGACGTCCTACCTGGTTGCGGAGATCATCATCATCCCGCTTTCCGCCTGGCTCGAACGGCTGCTCGGACTGCGTCGCTTCCTGCTTATCGCGGTCACCCTGTTCACCGGCTTCTCGGTGCTCTGCGGCTTCGCGAACTCGCTGGGTCTCATGATTCTCGGTCGGGTCGGGCAGGGAATTACCGGCGGCGCCATGGTTCCGACCGCGCAGACGATCATCGCCCAGCGTCTGCCACGACACCAGCAGTCGATCGGCACCGCGCTGTTCGGCATGGTCGCGGTCATGGGGCCGCTGCTTGGACCGCTGGTGGGAGGTTGGCTGGCCGAGAACTTGAGCTGGCACTATGCATTTTTCCTCAACGTACCGCTTTCGGTCATTCTGATCGTGCTGCTGCTCACCGGCCTTCCCTCGCAGGCAGCCCGGCTCGATCTCGTCCAGGAGGCCGATTGGCTTGGCATCGCGGGCCTGGCGCTCGGCCTGGGCGGGCTCACGGTCTTTCTGGAAGAGGGCGCGCGAGAGGAGTGGTTCGCCTCGCCTTTGATCCAGAAAATGGCGCTGCTAACCGTGATCGGCTTCTTGATGTTGATCTACGCGCAGTTCACCGCGCGCCGCCCGGTGATCAAGCTCGCGCTACTCTTGGATCGCCAATTTGGTTCGGTTGCCGTGATGGGCATGGCGCTTGGAGTCGTGCTGTACGGCACGTCTTACGCAATTCCCCAGTTCCTGGCTGCGATAGCAGATTACAACGCTTTGCAAGCGGGAAAGGTCGTGCTGCTTTCCGGCATTCCCAGCTTGTTGATGATGCCCTTGGTCCCGATCCTGATCCGCAGGCTCGACATCCGGATCGCCGTGGCGCTCGGGATGTCGATCATGGCTTTCTCGGCTTACCTGGAAACAGGGCTGACACAGGAATCGAGTGGTGGCGATTTCGCATCGTCTCAGCTGATGCGCGGCGTGGGCCAGATCCTGAGCATGCTGTTCCTCAGCCAGGCCGTCGTGCAATCGGTGCCCCCGCGAGACGCGGGCGATGCGTCGGGATTGTTCAACGCCATGCGCAACCTGGGCGGCAGCTTCGCTCTTGCTGGTATCTCCGTGCTTCAGCAGGACCGCGTCTGGTTTCATTCGCGCCGTATCGAGGAGACGCTGAACGCAAATCAGCCCGCCGTGCAGGACTACGTCGGCGGGCTCGGACGAGCGGTGGGTAATGCCGACGCGGGCATCCGCGTCCTCGGGCAGACGATCCAAGGACAAGCCCTTGTTATGACTTACAACGACATCTTCTTCGTCATGAGCCTGGTCACGGTGATGGTCATGCCGCTGATCCTATTCCTCCGGCCTTTGCCGAGGAGTGCTGCGGTCGCGGGGTTGCACTGATGCGCCGTTCAGCCCCCCTTGTCCTGCCTTTGCTGGCCGCCGCCTGCACGGTCGGACCCGATTATGCCGGGCCGCCCAAGGCCGGCACGGCGGCGGTGCAGCGCGGCGCGTTCGTGCGCGCCGACGATGCGGCAATTACGCCGGTCCCGGGCGTCGCCCGCTGGTGGGACACGCTCGGCGATGCGACGCTTTCGCGTCTGGTCGACGAAGCGCTTGCGAACAGCCCCAACATCGACGCCGCCCAGGCGCGCATCCGCGAGGCGCGGGCCAAGCTCGATCAGGGCCGCGCCAACCTCCTGCCGAACGTCTCGGCGACCGCGCTGTACGCCCATATCGGGCTCCCCGGCACCGACCTGGGCTCCAGCGGCGGCTCGTCTTCGTCAGATGGCGAAAGTCAGGGCGGTGGCAGCGGATCGAACTCGCTCTCCTCGCTCAATTTCTACAACCTAGGCGCCACCGCCTCCTGGGAGCCCGATCTGTTCGGCGGCCAGCACCGGGGCGTCGAGGCGGCGCGGGCCACCGTCGGCGAGCGGTATGCCGATCTTGCCGACGCGCAAGTCTCGCTGAGCGCGCAAGTCGCGCAAAGCTACGTCAACTTGCGCGACGCGCAGGAGCGATCGCAGCTGAACGCGCGCTCCAGCGAGCTCCAGAGCCGCGCGCTCGAACTCACCCGCCAGCGCTTCATCGCCGGCACCGCCTCGCGTCTGGAGGTCGAGCGGCTGCAGGGGCAGCTGGAAAGCACCAACGCGCAGAATGTCCCGCTTTCGGCGCAAGTGGCCATGTACAAGGACGCTCTCGCGGTGCTCACCGGCCGGACGCCCGGCGAACTCGACGCGACGCTCGATCCGCCCGCGCCGGTCCCGCTGCCGCCCGCGCAAGTGGCGGTGGGTGATCCGGCGACGCTGATCGCCCACCGCCCCGACGTCCGCTCAGCCGAGCGGGCGCTCGCCGCCGGGACGGCCAACATCGGCGCACAGAAAGCGAGGATGTTCCCGGGCCTCAAGTTCTCCGGCATCCTCGGCCTTGGCGGCACCAGGCCGGGCGACGTGCTCGATCCCGGCAGCCTCGCCACGATCCTCCTGCCGCAGCTGAGCTGGAGCTTTCTCGACTTCGGGCGCAACCGTGCCGCCGTGCGCGAGGCAGAAGCCCAGCGCGACGCCGCCGACGCGAGCTACCGCGGAAAGGTTCTCGAAGCGCTGCAGGACGCCGAGGACAGTCTCGCCCGCTTCGGCGCGACGCGGCGCCAGCTCGCCGGCCTCGTTCGCTCGCAACGGAGCGCGGAGACCGCCGCGACGCTCAATCGCCAGCGCTTCGAGGCGGGCACCAGCACGCTGATCGACCAGCTCGACATCGAGCGGCAGGCGCTGTCCGCCGCGATCGCGGTCTCGCAGGCCCGGGCGCAGCTGACGGTCGACTACATCGCGGTGCAGAAGGCCCTAGGATTGGGCTGGAGCGAGCCGACGTCCTGAGACCCTCATCGTCCCGGGTCGAGCCCGGGACGATGATTGGCTATTTTGCTGCCTTCTCCGCCAACAAGGCTGGCGTCAGCACTTGGGGCAACTGCTCGGGTGCGCCGTTTCCGGCCGGATACCACATGTACAGCGGAACGCCCGCCGCCCCCTGGGCCGTCAGGTAGCGGGTGATCGCCGGATCGCGCCGGGTCCAGTCGCCGCGCAGGACCACGACGCCGGCCTTCGCGAAAGCCGCGCGGGTCTCCTCGCGCTCGATCGCGACGTTCTCGTTCACTTTGCAGGTGAGGCACCAGTCGGCGGTGAACCATGCGAACACCGGCTTGCCCTCGGCCCGGGCCTTCGCGAGCGCGGCCTCGCTGAACGGCTGCGGCGCCAGGATGCTCGCCTCGGCCGATGTGCTCTCCCGCACCGTCAACGGCAGCAGCACGATGCCCGCCAGGCCGATGGCCAGCAGCCCCGCACCCGTCGGTCGGATCGCCGGCCGGCCCTGCCGCTGCCGCCGCCCGGCAAAGGCCAGCAGCAGCACCAGCAGCGCCGCCAGTGCAATCGTCACCGTGGCGAACAGCGGCCCGCCGATGCGGCTTGCCAGCCAGGCGAGCGCCAGCGCGGTCAGACCCATCGGCAGCGCCATCCAGCGCCGGAAGGTGTTCATCCACGCGCCCGGACGCGGCATGCGGCGACGCAGCGGCGGCACGAAGGCGATGGCGAGAAAGGGCAAGGCGATGCCGAGCCCCAATGTCGCGAACAGCGCCAGCGCCGGCACGATCGGCAGCAGCAGTGCCGCGCCCATCGCGCTTGCCATGAACGGGCCGGTGCACGGCGTCGCCACGAAGGCGGCGAGCAGACCGGTGGCGAACGCACCCTGCGGCGAACCGTTGCTGGCAAAGCCCGGCACCACGAACTCGAAGAGGCCGAGCAGGTTGGCCGTGATCGCGCAGGCCAGCAGCAGCAGCGCGGCGACGACCGAAGGCTCCTGCAGCTGGAAGGCCCAGCCCACTTCCTCACCCGCGGCGCGCAAGGCCAGCAGCAGCGCGCCCAAGCCCAGGCACGCGACGATGACGCCGGCGGTATAAGCCAGCCCTTCCGCTCGCGCTCGCGCCTTGCTTTCTCCGGCCCGAGCCAGGCTCAGCGCCTTGAGGCTGAGGATCGGGAACACACAGGGCATGACGTTGAGCAGCAGCCCGCCCAGCAACGCGCCGAGCAGCAGTGCCGGGAGAGCGGGCAGGGCGGGGGTGGCATCAGCGCCTCCTTCCAGGGGCGTCCCGCCCGAAGGTACGGTGCCCGGTCGCGCGGTGAAGGCGATGCCGTTGCCATCGCGGTCGAGCCGCAGCAGCGCTTCGACGCTCTCGGGCGAGGCGGGCGCGAACTTGGCGCGCGGGATCGTCACCAGCAGCGTGTCGCCGTCGCGCGCGAACGTCTGCGCGCCGGCGTAGTCGGCCACTTTGTCCGTCGCCAGGAACAAGTGCGGCTCGGCGAGCGGCGCGGAGGCGGGCAGCGGGATCGCGAAGCGCACCGAACCCGCCGTCAGCGCGAACGTCGCCTGCGCGCCGAGCGGTGCGGGAAGGCGGCGAGTCCACTCCTCGAACGCCTTGAGCGGCGGCCCCGGCGTGCCGACGACGAGCGTGGTCGCAAGCTCCGCACTCTCAGGCACGCAAAGCTGGTCGGTGCAGGCGAGCCATTGCGCCTTCACCCGCACCGGAAGCCGCGTGCCAGTCCTGGCGTCGGCCGGCACACGCAGCGGCACCAGCACGGCGTACTCGCTCTCGTAGACGTGGTTCATCAGGCCGGAGACGACCAGCGTCTGCGGCACCGGATAGCGCGGCTCTCCGGCGCTCATGCCTTTGGGCAATGTCCAGTCGAGCAGCATGCCCAGCCCGGCATCGCCCGGGTTCTTCCAGTAGCCGTGCCAGCCCCTCTCGGGCCGCATGCGCAAGGCGATCTCGGTCTCGGCGCCCGCGGCGACCGGTCCCGGCGCCACCAGTTCGGCAACGATGTGGGTGGAACCGGCCTGGAAGGTTTCGGCATGGGCCGCATTCGTGCCTAGCAGCAGCACGCAGGCCTGCCACAGGACCGCAACAAGCAGGCGATAGCGGCACAAGATCATCACGTCGTCGGGTCTCGGGTGGAAGAGGTGCTTGCGCATCGGCGGCATTGCCGTCAACCAACGCCTCTGCGCCTTCGGCCGGGACTTTTCAAGGAACCCCTTCATGCGTCTTGCGCGTCTTTGCTCCGTCTCGCTCGCCGCCGCGCTGGCCCTTTGTGGTGCCGGCGCCGGTGCCGCTCCCGCCCCCGGCCCGGCGCAGGAGAAGCCTGGCGATGCGCCCGCGCCCGTGCCCGCCGCGCCGCCTGCGGACAAGCCCAAGCTGATCCTCGCTATTTCGATCGACCAGTTCTCGGCCGACCTGTTCGCGCAATACCGCGAGCACTTCAGCGGCGGGTTCGCGCGGCTGCTGCAAGGTGCGGTGTTCCCACAAGGTTTCCAGTCGCACGCTGCCACTGAGACCTGCCCCGGTCACTCGACACTGCTGACCGGCGTCCACCCGTCGCGCACCGGGATCGTCGCCAACTCCTGGTACGACGCGAAAGTCGGCCGCATGGTGTACTGCGTCGAGGATGAGAACGACCCCGCGAGCTCGGAAAAGGAGCCGGTGGTCTCGAACGCGCACTTGAAGGCGCCGACGCTCGGCGACCTTATGAAGCAGGCCGATCCCAAGGCGCTCAACGTCGCCGTGTCGGCCAAGGACCGGGCGGCGGTGATGATGAGCGGCCACAGCGCCGACGCGGCCTATTGGTGGCTCGGCAAGGGCTTCACCACCTATCGCAGCCGCCCGGTCTCGGCCGCCGCGCAGGCGCAGAACGCCGCGACCGACGCGCTGATCGATGCCGGCGCTCCCGAACTGCCGGTCCCGAGCTGGTGCGAGCGGCTCGACCGCGCGGTGCCGGTCGGCAACTTCGCCGTTGGCACGTACCGGTTCCCCCAGAAGGCCGGCGAGTACAAGAACTTCAACCGCACGCCGCGCGTCGATGCGGCCACCGGCGAGCTGGCGGTTCGCCTCGTCGACGAGATGGGCCTCGGCAAGGACGCGGTGCCCGATGTGCTGTCCGTCAGCTTCTCGGCCACCGACTACGTCGGGCATGCCTACGGGACCGAAGGCGTCGAGATGTGCATCCAGCTGGCGCAACTCGATGCGACGCTGGGCAAGTTGTTCGCCGCGCTCGACGCGCGCGGGATCGACTATGTCGCGGCCCTCTCCGCCGACCACGGCGGCTTCGACGCGCCCGAGAGGTTGCAGCAGCAGGGCTTCCCCGGCGCGCAGCGGCTCGACCCGGCGCTGCGGGATGCCGCGCTGTCGGCAGCGGTCAGCCAGGACACCGGCGTGAAAGTCGCCAAGGGGCAGTTGATCTACGGCGCCGGCGCTTCGGGCGATGTCTGGCTCGCGCCGGGCCTCACCAAGGCGCAGCAGGCCAAGGTGACCGCCGCGCTCGTCAAGCGGCTGAGAGCCAATCCGCAGATCGCCGCGGTCTACACCGCCAGCGAAATGGCGAAGCTGCCGGTGCCCCAAGGCGATCCGCAGGACTGGACCATGGAGCAGCGCTTCCGCGCCTCGTTCGACCCACAGCGCTCGGGCCAAGTGCTGATGGCGACCCGGCGCGGCGTCGTCCCGGGGCCGACGCCGGGCTATGCGGCGACGCACGGCAGTCCCTGGGACTACGACCGGCGCGTGCCGATGCTGTTCTGGCGCAAGGGGCTGGCCGGCTTCGAGCAGCCCGATCCGGTGGAGACGGTGGACATTGCCCCGACTCTCGCCGCGCTGATCGGCTTGGGTGAACCTGCGGGCACGTGGGACGGGCGCTGTCTCGACATCGACGGCTCGTCCGCCGATACATGCCGGCGATGAGCGACTCCGAGACGACAGAATCCACCGTCAAGCCCGACCGCCGCGATCTCGTGATCCTCGGCGGCGGCCTGGTCGGCATGACGCTGGCACTGGCCGCCGCGCGGCAGGGCATCACCAGCCATGTCGTCGATCGTGCCGATCCGGCCGAGTTGACCGCCGAGGGTGCGGACGCGCGTGCCTCGGCGATCTCGACCGCGAGCTGGAACCTGTTCACTCACATCGGCCTCGCCGAGCGCCTGGCGCCGCTGGGTTGCGCGATCGAGGCGATCGCCGTCACCGATGGGATGAAGCCGGGCCGCATCGACTTCCGCCCCAAGCCCGAAGAGGGTTCGCTGGGGCGGATGTACAGCAACCGCGATCTGCGCCTCGCCCTGTTCGAGGCGGCGCGCGACGTGCCGGAGATCGCCTGGCACACTCGCGCCGAGCCGGTGCGGCGCGAGCGCAACCTCCACGGCGTCGAAGTTGAACTGAGCGATGGGCGCGTCTTCACCGGCAGCTTGCTGGTCGCGGCCGAGGGGCGGCAGTCGCCCACGCGCGACGAGGCCGGCTTCGCGCTGGCCAAGTGGGACTACAGCCATCGCGCGATCGTGACCGCGCTGACCCACGAGAAGCCGCACGACGGCGTGGCGTGGGAGATCTTCTACCCCGATGGACCCTTCGCGCTGCTGCCGCTGCTTGACACGGCCGAGGGCAAGCACCGCTCCGCGTTGGTCTGGACGGTGGCCGAGAAGGACGCGGCCGCCGTCGCCAAGCTGCCCGACGCGGTGTTCCGCAGCGAAGTCGCGGCGCGCATGCACGGAGTGCTCGGCGCGATCGAGCTGGCTGCGCCGCGGATGTCCTATCCCTTGCGGTTCCACCATGCGGGCAAGCTCACCGACATGCGTCTGGCGGTGATCGGCGATGCCGCGCATGGCATGCATCCGATCGCCGGGCAGGGCCTGAACCTGGGCCTGCGCGATGTCGGCGCGCTGGTCGAGGTGCTTGCCGACGGCATGCGGCTGGGACTGGAGCCCGGCGATGCACAGCTGCTCGCACGCTACGAACAGTGGCGCAGCCTGGATACGTTCATGGTCATGTCGGTGACCGATGGGCTCAACCGCTTGTTCGGCCTGCCCGGTACGCTGCCGAGCGCCGCCCGCCGGCTCGGCATGGGGGCGGTGCAACGCCTTCCCGCGCTCAAGCGCTTCTTCATGGACGAGGCGCGCGGCGTGTCGGGCAAGCTGCCCGAGCTCCTGCAGGCGAGTTGATCCGAAGGCTTGAGAAATCGCCGTCGTCCCAGACTTGATCCGGGACCGCGCTCGTATGCGAAGCTGAGACGTGCGAGGATCAGGCCTCCACGCTTGTGACGTGGCGGAACCGGTCCCGGATCAGGTCCGGGACGACGTCAGCGGCTTGGCGTGGGGCTCGCGCTTTCGCTGGGGCTCGGCGTAGCGGCCACGTCGGCGGGCGCCGCGAGCGGGCTCGGCTCGGTCACGCTCTGCCCCTCGCCGTCCTTCAGCTTGCGCGGCTCCAGCATTGCGGCGGTCTCGATCAGGTCGAGCGCGCGCTGCGCATCATCGTAGCGGCGCGCGTCCTCGATCCACTTGTCGGCATGGTCGGCCCCGGGCAAGCGCTGGACCTCGTCGATGGCGTTGCTCATCCGGCCGGCGGCGATCATCAGCTTGGCGCGCTGGACGCGGGCGGCGGGTGCGAGCAGCGTGGAGGAGTCGCGACGCACCACGAACAGGCCGGCGAACTCCTGGCGCAGCCGCTCCCAGAGGCTCAGGTTCTCCGCGGCGTTGGTGAGATCGGGGGCAAGGGCCTCGAGCCGGGCGGTCAGTTCGTCCATCGTCACCGGGTTGCGCGCGAATTCGGCGATCGTCTGCACCGCACGCGGCTGGGCATCGCCGAAGCGCAAGCGGAGCTGGTCGGCGACGAAGCCCAGCGGCTGGCCGCGGTCGATCAGGCGGCGAGCGGATGTGGCGATCAGCAGGCCCTCGGCGCGGGTAGCGTCGCCCGCGGCGGCATCGGCGGCGAAGCTGAGGCGAGAGAAGCGATCCTCCATCAGCGCCAGGCGCGTTTCGAGACCGCTGACGTCGGCTTGAGGCGCATTCGCGGCGATGGCGTTGGCCGGCTGCGGCGCCTGGGTGGTGCTCGTGTCCTGCGCGCCGTTGCGCGGCGGGAGGACCGCCGCGAGGTCGCCATGCCATACGAGATAGCCGGCGAGTGCGGCGCCGAGGATGAAGCCGAGCAGCGTCACCACAAGCAAGCCGGCGCCCGAGCGGCGGGGACGCGGCGCTACCGTCATGGTCTCAAGATCGTCCTGCATCTGCCCTTTCGACGCGCGCCTTTATGGCGTCGCGCCGGGGTCTTGGCATATCTGCGAGGCCAAGGCCAGCAGCGCGGCATCGTTGGGCAACTCCGCGCACTCGACCCTGGCCCAGCCCTCGCCCACGAGGCGCGCCACGCGCGGGCCGATGACCGCGAGGCGGATGTGGCTGCGGTCGATATCGGCGGCGGTACAGATCGCATCGAAATGGCTCGCGGCTTCGCCCGAGTGGAGCAGGACCACGGCCGGGTTCTCAAGCTGGCGGTCGAGGCTCTTGCCCATCGGCATGGCGACGCTGGCGTAGACGGTGCGCGTTTCCAGCGTCACGCCCGGTGGTGGCTGGAGTGGCACGCGGGCGACGCCGGCTAGGCGCAGCACGCGGGCATGCTCGGGCGCGACGGCGTTGAGCACCTGCTGCAGTCCGCCGGTGCCGATCCGCGCGACGGGGAACCCCGCTGCCTGGGCCGCGACGGCGGTTGCTTGGCCGACGCAGTAGGCCGGCAATCCGCGATAGTCGTTCAGCGCCGCGCCGCCGTGGCGCAACGCATTGGCGCTGCCCAGCAGCACGGCATCGACTTCCGCGCGTGGAATCGGCACCCAAGGTATCGGGCGAACCGCGAATATCGGGTAGGCGTAGGCCTCCAGGCCCTGGTTGCGCGCGGCCATCAGCGTCGTCGTCGCACCCGGTTCCGGGCGGACGATGACCAGCGGGATCATGCCGCCTCTCCGCTGAAATGCACCGTTATGGCCGGCACCGCTCGCGCCAGCAGGTCGGCCGCGAGCCGGGCTGGGCCTTGCTCATCGCCGGCTGCGAAGCGCGCCTCGCCCTCGACCCGCTCGGCGCCGTCGGGGCTGAACAAGGCCGCGCGCAGCACCAGCTCGTGGTCTTCATGCCGTGTCAGCGCCGCGATCGGGCTGTGGCAATTGCCGCCGAGCGCCGCCAGCAGCGCGCGCTCGGCCATCAGCGCGGCGCGGCTCGGCGCATCGTCGATCGCCGAGAGGAACGCGCTGGTGCGCGTGTCGCCCGCGCGACACTCGATCAGGATCGCTGCCTGGCCAGGGGCCGGGAGCCACTCCTCTGCATCGAGCGGATGGCCGGTGCCGGTCTCGCCCAGGCGGTTGAGCCCGGCAAGGGCCAGGAAGGTCGCATCGGCTTCGCCCGCCGCGAGCTTGGCGAGCCGGGTCGCGACATTGCCGCGAAAGGTGATGACGCGGCAGTCCGGCCGGGCGTGGAGCAGCTGTGCCGCCCGGCGGGGGGCGCTGGTGCCGACGACCGCGCCGGAGGGCAGGGCGGCGATGCTGGCCGCCCCCACCAGCACGTCGCGCACATCCTCGCGCGGCAGCACCGCGCCGATCGCGATCTCGCCGGGACGCAGCGTCTCGACGTCCTTGGCCGAGTGCACCGCGAAATCGATCTCGCCGGCCAGCAGCCGGGTGTCGAGTTCCTTGGTCCACAGCGCCTTGCCGCCGATCTCGGCCAGCGCGCGGTCCTGAATGCGATCGCCGCTGGCGGTCACGGGCACGATCTCTATATGCGCGCAGCTGATCCCGTGCGCCGCCGCGAGCCGCGCGCGCGCTTCCTCGGCCTGTGCCATGGCCAGTGGGGAGCGGCGCGTGCCGAGGCGGAAGCGGGCGGGCGGTTGGTCCATGGGCGGGTTGTGCTACCCGGCATTGTCGTTCAGGAAAAGGCCGGCCGGAACATGAGCGAACAATGAAAGCGAGCGGCCAGAGTACGACGGGATGGGGATAGTTCTCGGCATCGAAAGCTCGTGCGACGAGACCGCGGCGGCGCTCGTCACCACCGAACGCGTGATCCTCGCCCAGCACATCGCCTCGCAGGACGAGGCGCACCGCCCCTATGGCGGCGTCGTGCCCGAGATCGCGGCGCGCGCCCATGCCGAGCGGCTGGCTCCGCTGATCGCCGCGACGCTGGGGGATGCCGGCCTGACCCTGGCCGATGTAGATGCGGTCGCGGCCACGGCAGGGCCGGGTCTCATCGGCGGGGTGATGGTGGGGCTGGTCACCGCCAAGGCGCTGGCCATGGCGAGCGACAAGCCGCTGATCGCGATCAACCACCTGGAGGGCCACGCGCTCTCGCCGCGCCTGGCCGAACCGGCGCTGGCGTTTCCCTACCTGCTGCTGCTGGTCTCGGGCGGGCACTGCCAGATCCTGCTCGTCGAGGGTGTCGGTCGCTATCGCCGGCTGGCGACGACCATCGACGATGCCTTGGGCGAGGCGTTCGACAAGACTGCCAAGCTGCTCGGCCTGGGCTATCCGGGCGGGCCTGCCGTGGAGCGCTTGGCGCGCGAGGGCGATGCGAAGCGAGTGCCGCTGCCGCGCCCGCTGGTCGGCAGCGCGGAGCCGCACTTCTCGTTCGCGGGCCTGAAGAGCGCGGTCATGCGGGCCAAGCAGGCTCGGACGGACGAATATACGGATGCGGACATCGCCGCCTCGTTCCAGCGGGCCGCGATCGACTGCCTGATCGATCGCGCCCGTCGCGCGCTGGCGAATGCCGGCCCGGTCACCGCGCTGGTGGTCGCCGGCGGCGTCGCGGCGAACCAGGCGATCCGCGTCGCGCTGGAGGGCTTGGCCGCCGCGCATGGACTGCCGTTCGTCGCGCCGCCGCTGGCGCTGTGCACCGATAACGCTGCGATGATCGCCTGGGCAGGCGTCGAGCGGCTTGGCCAGTCCGACCCGCTCGACACACCCGCGCGCCCGCGCTGGCCGCTGGACCCTGCGGCCGAAGCGGTGCGCGGCGCGGGCGTGAAGGCATGAGCGCGGTGCAAGTGGGCGTCGTCGGCGCGGGCGCCTGGGGCACGGCGCTGGCGCAGGCGCTGGCGAGCGACGGCAGCGACGTGCTGCTCTGGGCACGCGAGGGCGATCTGGCTGCGGAGATCAACCGCGAGCGGCGCAACAGCCTCTACCTGCCGAGCGCCGCACTGGCGCCGACAATCCGCGCCACCAGCGATCTTGCCGATCTGGCGACTTTGCCGGTTCTGCTGCTGGTCGTGCCCGCTCAGTTCCTCGGATCGGTGATCAGCGGCCTGCCTCAAGGCGCTCGCGATCTCGTGCTCTGCGCCAAGGGGATTGAGGCGGGCACGGGCCGGCTGATGGCGGAGGTCGCCGCCGCTGCCGCGTCGGGCGCGCGCCTTGCGGTGCTGTCCGGCCCGACGTTCGCGCACGAAGTCGCCGCCGGATTGCCCACCGCCGTCACGCTCGCCTGCGCGGGCGGGCGCGAGCAGTGGGCGCGCCTCTCGCCGCTGATCGCGCGCCCGGCGCTGCGGCCTTATTTCTCCGACGACGTCGTCGGGGCCGAGATCGGCGGGGCGGTGAAGAACGTCCTCGCGATTGCCTGCGGCGTGGTCGAGGGCATGAACCTGGGCCAGAACGCCCGCGCCGCGGTGATCGCGCGCGGCTATGCCGAGATGCTGCGTTTCGGGCTGGCGCGCGGCGCGCGGGCCGAAACGCTCTCGGGCCTGTGCGGTCTTGGCGATCTCGTCCTCACTTGCTCCTCGACGTCCAGCCGCAACTTCTCGCTCGGGCTCGCCCTGGGGCAGGGGCTCACCGCCGCCGAGGCGCTGGCCGGCAAGAACAGCGTCGCGGAAGGGGCAGCCACCGCGCCCGTGCTGGCACAACTTGCCGCGCGCGACGGTATCGCGATGCCGATCGTCGAGGCGGTCTGCCGTCTGCTCAGCGGCGAGAGCCCGGCCAGCGTGGTCGTCAGGGACATCCTCTCGCGTCCGCTGCGCGCCGAACAGGAGCCGTTTGGGCAGGAGCGCCCCGCTTGAGCCAGGCGGAGCAGCAGCAGCAGGATATCGCCGCGATCGCACGCGGCGGCAGGACGAACCTGTTCGGCTTCTTCCTGCGGCTTGCCGCGCGCATCCCATTCCTCTTCATCGCCGGCCGCGCTCCCGGATATGGCCCGGCAGCGCTCGGAGTCTTCGCCTCGGCCCTGGTGCTGATCGAGCTGACCGCGATGATCTGCACGCTGGGCGAGAAGCGCGGACTGGCCCAGCGCCTGTCCGAATCGGATGCGCACCCGGCCAATGTCATCGCCGACGGCGCGCTGATCGCGCTGCTCGCCTCCAGCGTGGCGGCGCTGGCGTTCTGGCTGTTCCCCGCGCCGCTGTTTCCGGGCGGCCAGTTCACCTGGATCGACCGCTTGATGGTGCTGGCGATCCCGCCGTTGGCGCTGACCGAGATCTGGCTCGCCGCGCTCGCCTACCGCTTCGATGTCGGCGCAACGGTGCGCGCCCGCGCGATCGTCGAGCCTTGGACGATCTCGATCGTCGCCGGCCTGATGGCGCTGTTCGCACCCAGGAGCGGCCTTGCCGTCGCCTATCTCGCCTCGGTCTATGCCGCCGCGGCGGCGGCGTTCGTGCCGTTCCTGCGTGCCTACGGCTTGCCTCAGGCGTGGCGGCCGTCGCTGTCCGACATGGGCAAGCTCACCTTGCGCAGCTTGCCGATCGCCACGGCCGACGCCATCGAATGGGGCACGCGGCGGCTCGACATCTTCACTCTCGGCTTGTTCGCGGCCCCCTCGGCCGTGGGGGTCTACTATGTCGCCCAGCAGATCGCGAGCCTGCCGCAGAAGCTCAAGACCAGCTTCGAGCCGATCCTGGGCCCGGTCATCACCCGCAACCTGAAGACGCGCGACTATGCCGCGATCGGCCGCCAGGTGCGCCAGGTCGGCTTCTGGATCCTCGCCGCGCAGCTCGGCATTGCGCTGGCGCTGGGCATCCCGGGCGAGGGGGTGATGGGGCTGATCGGTCCGCAGTTCGTCGGCGGCACCGGCGCGCTTGCCTTTCTCCTTGCCGCAGAGGTCGTCGCCGCCACGGCCGTGGTGAGCGAGGCCGCGCTGATCTATGTCGCGCGCCTGCGCAATCTGGCGGTCTCGATCGGCACCGTCGTTCTGCAAGGCCTCGTCACGGTCGGCGGGATCCTCCTCATGCAGCGGCTTGGCTACAACGAGCTGTACCAGGCCGCGGCGGCGGCGGCCGGGCTGGCGCTGGCGCTCGGCTTCGCGTCTTTCGTCAAGTCGTGGATCCTGGCGGGTATCCTCGACGAACGGATCAACAACTGGCGCTGGGCGCTGATCTGGGCCGTCGTGCCGGCGGTGCTGCTCGGTTGGGCGGCGACCCGCTTCCTGCCCGAGTGGGCCGAACTCGCCTTCGGCATCCCTGCATTGCTTGCGGTCTACTTCGGCGTCCTGTGGCGGCGCGCCTTCGGCCCCGAGGACCGGCTGCTGTTCCAGAAGGCGCAGAAGCCGGCCGCGGCTTGACGGGCGGGCGGTCGCGGACAAGGGTTTCCCGCAAAGGATTGGGATATGACCATAACTGACGTGATCCAGGCCAACTGGCTGATCTTTGTGGCGGCGCTGCTGGTGGCGGTGCTCGTCGCATGGTGGCTGTTCGGGCGCGGCGGCAAGCCGCAAGTGCGCGAGCGCCGGCCCGACGTGCTCGACGAGGGCGCGGCCCCGGCACAGCGCAACCAGGCCTTGATCGATGCGCCGCCGGCTGCGGCGTTCCAGGCCCCACCCATCACGCCGCCGCCCGCCGCCGGGGTCTTCGCCGGCATCGGCGAAGTCATCGCGCACGGAGCCGAGGAGGAAGTCGAAGCCGCGCAGGCTCAGGCGCCGGAAGAGCCTCAGCCCGTCACGCCCCAAGCGGGCGAACCGGACGATCTGCGCCGGATCAAGGGCATCGGCCCCAAGCTGGTGACGACCCTGCATGCGCTCGGCGTCACGCGCTACGCGCAGATCGCCGCCTGGACCGATGCCGATCTCGACGCGCTCGACCCGCAGCTTGGCGCGTTCGCGGGGCGCCCGCGCCGCGATTCCTGGGTCGAGCAGGCCAAGCTCCTCGAGAGTGGCGATACCGGGGGGTACGAGGCCCGCTTCGGCAAGCTGTGAGCGATCGCGCGCTTGAACTGGCGCTCTCGCGGTAACACCTGGCACCAAAACCCGCCCCGTTTTCGGACAAGCCCGCCGAGTGATCCCCAGCTACGTGCGTGGTGACGATCCGATGCGCCGGTTTCGTGGTTAAAACGCTTTCAACGCCGCGATCCCGCATGCATATTCGTCATGTCAGTTGATTGACTGGGATCAGAGAGGAAGAGACGCCCCGGTGACGGCTCCTGTACGTTTTCCGAGATTTTTCGTGACGAGCCCGGCGCCGTGTCCCTACTTGCCGGGGCGCAGCGAGCGGAAGGTCTTCACCGAGCTCAAGGGCCCGCATGCGGATTCGCTCAATGATGCGCTCGGCCGCATCGGCTTTCGCCGCAGCCAGACCGTCGCGTATCGTCCCTCGTGTCTCGATTGCCAGGCCTGCGTTTCGGTGCGGGTCGTCGCCGGGGAGTTCGCGCCTTCATCGACCCAGAAGCGCACGCTCAAGCGCCATGGCGATCTCATCACCACGGTGTGCCGCCCCTGGTCCACCAGCGAGCAGTTCGAACTGCTCCAGCGCTACCTGGGCGTGCGCCATCCCGAAGGCGGCATGACCTCGATGGACGAGGTCGATTTCGCCGACATGGTGGAGCACACGCCCGTCACCAGCTACGTCATCGAATACCGGGAGCCCTCCGCCGACGGCGTCACGCCCGGCCGCCTGGTTGGCGCCTGCCTGACCGACCGGCAGTGCGACGGGCTGTCGATGATCTACAGCTTCTATGACCCGGACCACGAGGCGCGCGAGGGGCTGGGCAACTACATCATCCTCGATCACATCCGCCGGGCCGGCGAGATGGGGCTGGCCTATGTGTACCTGGGTTACTGGGTCGAGGGTTCGCCGCGCATGCAGTACAAGGTGCGCTATCGCCCGCTCGAGCGCCTGACCCGCGCCGGGTGGGAGCGCATTCCCGGCGCCGAGCAGGACCGGCTCATTGCCCATGCGGCAACCGGGCCGCGCGGCGCGTGCACCAGCGGGGCGAGCAAGGACGGCCTCGCGCCGCTTTCCGATCGGTTTGGAGCCTAGTCCCCTCGTGCTTATTGTCCCTGCGGTGCCAAGTGGCGCACGTAAGGGACTGGAATGAGACGATCGCGCGACTAAGTGTGCGGGCATGACGGTCCACATGGGCCGCCTGGTGTCGCACCTTGCCTCCGATAGAGGAAATCCGAACTTGCCCATCCGCATGAAGACCATGCTGGCGGCCGCGTCGCTTTCGGCGCTGGCGCTGGCAACGCCGTCCGCGCTTCTCGCCGACGCACCCGCTCCCGCAGCCACCAAGAGCACCGCTGCCGGCGCGGCGACCCCGATGGACTTGTCGGGCAAGGGTGATTGGGGCGCCTTCGGCGTCCAGACCCAGTACCTCGATCGCGCGGTGAAGCCGGGTGACGACTTCAACCTCTACGTCAACGGCAAGTGGCTGGAACAGGCGCAGATCCCGGCGGACAAGACGCGCTGGGGCTCGTTCATCGTGCTCGACGACCTCTCGACCAACCGCATCCACGCGATCCTCGACACTCTCGTGGCCTCCAAGCCCGGGCCCGGCAGCGACGAGGCGCGCATCGCCGATGCCTACAAGGCGTTCCTCGACACCGATGCGATCAACGCCAGGGGCATGGCGCCGCTGCAGCCCTATCTCGCGCGGATCAAGGCGGCCGATACCCCGCTCAAGCTGATGAGCCTGTTCGGCCAGCCCGGCTACGCCAGCCCGGTCGCCCCGGACATCGACGCCGACCTCAAGAACAGCGATGTCTACGCGCTTTATCTCACGCAAGGCGGGCTAGGCCTGCCCGACCGGGATTATTACCTGAAGCAGGACGAGCACTCGCTCGCCATCCGCGCCAAGTACCTCGATTACCTCACGTTCCTGTTCGGGAAGCTGGGCTATGCGGATGCGGCGGGAACGGCCAAGTCGGTGCTCGCGCTCGAGACGCAGATGGCGCAGGCCAAGTGGGACCGCGCGGCGCAGCGCAACCGCGACCTCACCTATAACCGCCTGACCCGCGCCGAGGCCGACGCGCTGGGTGCGCAGGGCGAGATGGAAGCGCTGTTCAGCTCGCTCGGCGTCTCACCCGACTACGTGGTCGCTTACCAGATGCCGCCGACCGCCGACGAGTTGAAGGCGGCCGGAATCGATGCGGAAAAGGCCAAGACGCTGTTCGGCGGTGGCCTGCCTGCGACGATGAAGCTGCTGCACGATGTCCCGGTCGCGACCTGGCAGTCGTGGCTGACCGCGCAGTTCGTCATTGCCCACGCGCCGTATCTGCCCAAGGAGATCGACGACGCGAACTTCGGCTTCTACGGCAAGGTGCTGAGCGGCCAGCCCGAGCAGCGCCCTCGCTGGAAGCGCGCGATCTCGGTCACCGAGGGGCAGATCGGCGAGCTGCTCGGCAAGATCTACGCGGCCAAGTACTATCCGCCGGCCGAGAAGGCGGCGATGGAAAGCCTAATCGCCAACTTGCGCACGGCGATGGCGGCCAACTTGCAGGACCTCGCCTGGATGGGCCCGGCGACGCGCCAGGAAGCGGTGGCCAAGCTCGACGCGTTCACCACCAAGATCGGCGCGCCCGACGAGTACAAGACCTACCAGGGCCTGGCGATCTCCGCCGACGACGCTCTGGGCAATGCGATCTCCTCGAGCGCATGGCACCAGCAGGACCTGATGCGCCGCGTCGGCAAGCCGGTCGACCGCAAGGAGTGGCTGATGCTGCCCGAGACGGTCAACGCCTATTACAATCCGCCTTTCAACGAGATCGTGTTCCCCGCGGCCATCCTCCAGCCGCCGTTCTTCAACCTGACGGCGGACCCGGCGGTGAACTATGGCGCGATCGGCGCGGTAATCGGCCATGAGATGGGCCACGGCTTCGACGACCAGGGCTCCAAGTCGGACGGCCAGGGCAACTTGCGCGATTGGTGGACGGCGCAGGACAAGGCCAACTTCCAGAAGCTGCAGGATCGCTTGGGCGCCCAGTACAACGCGTTCTGTCCGTTCGATGACGGCAAGACCTGCGTCAACGGCAAGCTGACGATGGGCGAGAACATCGGCGATCTCGGGGGCCTCAGCCTCGCCTACCGGGCTTATAAATTGTCGCTCAAGGGCAAGCCGGCGCCGGTGATCGGCGGCTACACCGGCGACCAGCGCTTCTTCATGGCCTATGCGCAGATCTGGCGTTCCAAGACCCGCGAGGAGCAGGCGCGCCAGTACCTGATCACCGATCCCCACTCGCCCGAGCAGTTCCGCATCAACGGCATCGTGCGCAACTTCGACGAGTGGTACCGCGCGTTCGACGTGAAGCCCGGCGACAAGCTGTACCTGCCGCCCGCCGAGCGCGTGCGCATCTGGTGACGATCGACGGCGCTGCCCCTCCGGGGGCGGCGCCGATCGCCGCTCAGCCCAGCGGCTGGATCGAGGGCGCGTCGAACTGCAGCGCGGCGAGGCGGGCGTAGAGGCCGCCGGTGCGGGTGAGGGCGTCGTGAGTGCCTTCCTCGACGATGCGCCCCTCGTCCATGACGACGATGCGGTCGGCCTTGCGCACGGTGGCCAGGCGATGCGCGATCACCAGCGTCGTGCGATCCTCCATCAGCCTTTCGAGCGCGTCCTGGACCAGGCGCTCGCTCTCCGCGTCGAGCGCGCTGGTTGCCTCGTCCAGAAGCAGGATCGGGGCATCGCGCAGGATCGCGCGGGCGATCGCCAGGCGCTGGCGCTGGCCGCCGGAAAGACGCGCGCCGCTTTCGCCCAGGAACGTGTCGAGCCCTTGGGGCAGGTCGCGCAGGAAGCCTTCCGCATTGGCGGCCCGCGCCGCCACCCAGATCGCCTCGTCGCTCGCGTCCCATCGGCCATAGCGCAAGTTGTCGCGCGCATTGGCGGCGAAGAGCACGCCTTCCTGCGGGACCAGCGCGATCCGCTGGCGGATCTCGGCAGGATCGGCCGAGGTGAGCGGCACGCCGTCGATCTTGATGCCCCCGCTCTGGGGATCGTAGAAGCGCTCGGCCAGCAGGAACAGCGTGGACTTGCCCGCGCCCGAGGGGCCGACGATCGCCACGGTCTCGCCTGGCTCGACCTTCAGCGTGAAGTCGCGCACGGAAGCCTGCTGCGGCCGCGCCGGGTAGCGGAAGGTGACCTTGTCCAAGGCCAGTTGCCCGCGCGGCGGCACCGGGAGCGCCATCGGCCGGGCCGGCGGCGCAATCACCGGGCGCTCCTGCAGCAGTTCGGCAAGGCGGCTCGCCGCGCCCGCCCCGCGCACGAGGTCGCCGTAGACTTCGGTCAGCGAGCCGAACGCACCGGCAACAAGGCCTCCCGTCACCACGAAGGCGGCGATGGTGCCGCCCGTGATCACCCCGTTGGCGACGTCGATCGCACCGCGCCACATCAGGCCGGTGATCGAGCCGAAGATCAGGAACATGATCACGGCCGTCATCACCGCGCGGATCGTGATGCGGCGCTTGGCGGTCTCGAACGATCGCTCGACCGCGGCGCCGAAGCGCTCGGCCTCGCGGCCCTCCTGGTTGAAAGCCTGGACGATCCGCAAGGCGCCGAGCACTTCGGAGACGAGCGCGCCGATGTCGGCCACCCGGTCCTGGCTGGTGCGCGAGACCGCGCGCAGGCGGCGGCCGAAGATGGTGATCGGCAGGACCACCACAGGGATCGCCACGACCAGGCCCAGCGTCAGCGTGGGGGCAAGTGCGAAGAGGTAGATCACCCCGCCCACTGCCATGATCGCATTGCGCAGGGCGATCGACACGGTCGTGCCGACCACCTGCTCGATGACCGCGGTGTCCGCCGTCAGGCGCGAGGCGATCTCCTTGGGGCTGTTCTCCTCGAAGAAGCTGGGCGAAAGGCCGAGGAGATTGCGCTGAACCTTCAGCCGCAAGTCGGCGATCACCCGCTCGCCCAGCCACGAAACGCTGTAGAAGCGCACGGCCGTGCCGATCGCCAGCACGACGACGATCATCAGCAGATACTCGAACCAGCGGGCGATGTGCGCCGGATTGCCGCCTTCGCCGAAGCCGCGATCGATCACCAGGCGAAAACCGGCAGGGATCGCGAGCGTGGCGCAAGCGGTGACGATGAGGGCGAGGCCTGCGGTCGCGACACGGCCCGGATAGTTCAGCAACTCGCGCCAGATCATCAGCAGCGGGCCAAGGCTGCGGCGCTTGGGCGCCTCTGCCTCGGCTGCGGTTTCGGGGGCGATGCTCGTGCCGGCGGTGGCTTCCATGCCGCGCCGCTTACTCCCATGCGCGGGCGAGGGAAAGGGGAGCGCGCGCGGCTTTCGCGCGTTACGACCCGTGTGAAGCGACGAAATTGCCGCATTGCACAAAAAGACGGAGAGCCCCAGATAGGCTTAACGTCTGGGGACTATAATGGGCGGGCGCACGGCCGGGACGGCCGACAGGAGATTTGCACGTGCTCTATAATGCCTACGAATTGCAGCGCACTATGCTCAGCGGTGCAGCCGCTTGGGCTTCGGTGGGCGCCGAGGTACTCACCAACCCCGTGCTTCCGCTGGGTTATTTCGGCCTGGGTCCGATCATGGCCTCGGCGCTCGATGTCTTCGCACATGCGGCGATGCCCCGGGGCAAGCCGGCGTTCGGCATCGAGGAAGTTACCGTCGATGGCCGCACCTGGGCAGTGACGGAGTCGATCGTGCTCCATCGCCCCTTCGGCAACCTGCTGCGCTTCGAGCATGACGGGCTGCCCGCGGACGCACCCAACCTGCTGATCGTCGCGCCCATGAGTGGCCATTTCGCCACACTGCTGCGCGGTACCGTGGCGCGCATGACGGAGCGGGCGCGAGTCTACATCACCGATTGGGCCGATGCGAAGATGGTGCCGCTCGAAGTGGGCACCTTCGACCTCGACGATTACATCGATTATGTCATCGGGTTCATCGAGCATATCGGCCCGGGAACGCACTTGCTGGCAGTGTGCCAGCCCTCGGTGCCCGCGCTCGCCGCGACCGCGATCATGGCGGCGCGCGATCATCCGGCGCGTCCGGCCAGCCTGACGATGATGGGTGGCCCGGTCGACACGCGCGAGGCGCCGACAAGCGTCAACGATGTCGCCATGCAGCAGCCGATCACCTGGTTCGAGAACAACGTCGTCGCCACGGTTCCGCTGAACTATCCGGGCGCTGGGCGCCGCGTCTACCCCGGCTTCCTGCAGCTTGCGGGGTTCATGTCGATGAACCTTGGCAACCACATCATGAGCCACTGGGGCATGTTCAAGCACCTCGTCGCCGGAGACGACGACAGCGCCGCGGCGATCAAGACCTTCTACGACGAGTATCGCTCGGTCTGCGATCTGCCGTCGGAGTATTACCTCCAGACGGTCGAGCATGTGTTCCAGCGCCACTCGCTGCCCAAAGGCGAACTGGTGCATCGCGGCGAGCGCATCGACCTGGGCGCGATCCGCGATACGGCGCTGCTGGCGATCGAGGGCGAGAAGGACGACATCTCGGGCATCGGCCAGACGCGCGCGGCGCTGAAGGTCACCCCGAACCTGCCCGAGAGCCGCAAGAAGTACTACCTTGCCGAGGGCGTGGGCCACTACGGCATCTTCAACGGCAGCAAGTGGCGCTCGCGAATCGCGCCGATCGTCGAGCAGTGGATGGCCAAACACCAGAAGGCTCCCTTGAAAGTGGTCGCCTGACCGCGCGGCCTGCCCGTCCCGCCGCAAGTCGCACGTGGCGAGGCGAGTCGCGCCGATCGCCACTGTGGCAAAGCGCGCGTTGATCCGTTATCTTACGAGTATGGATCGGGTCGTGGGTCGACGGGATCTCCTCAGGGGGTCCATGATGTTGGGAGCAGGGGCGGTAGCCGGTGGGCTGCTGCCCGGGGTGGCGCGTGCCGGCGAGATGCTGACGCTGCCGATGCCCGCCGAACCGGGCTTCGAAAGCCCGCTTGGCCCTGCGACGATGAGCCCGCTCGGGCCACCGCTGCCGCCTTCGCCGGTCGGGACGCCGGAATACACCCGGCGCATCCTGGCGACCGCCAAGAGCCAGTCCGATCGTGTCGCGGCCAGCCTGTGGCGCCGCGATGTCGTCGGCATTGCGGACTTCTCGCGTCCTTCGTGGGAGCCGCGGCTGCACTTCGCCAATCTCGAGAACGGCACCGTGCGCTCGTTCCTGCTGGCGCATGGCCGGGGCTCGGACCCGGGCCACAGCGGCTGGCTCCAGAACTTCTCGAGCAGCGTCGGCTCCGAGGCGACTTCGCGCGGCGCGTACCTCACATGCGAGTGGTATAACGGCAAGTACGGGACTTCGGTGCGCCTCAAGGGTCTCGATCGCGACAACTACACCGCGCTCGAGCGCGCGATCGTGATGCACCCGGCCTGGTACGTCGACAGTTCCCTGGTCGAGAAGTTTGGCAAGATCGGCCGCAGCGAAGGCTGTTTCGCCATGTCGAAGACCGACTTCCAGGAGGCGCTGTGGCACTTGTCGGGCGGTCGCCTCCTCTTCGCCGATCGCATCGCCTGAACTCTTTTCGCTGGCCGGGCTGGCGAACGACGGCGGCTTGAAGGGCATCGCTTGCGCGCGTGGCGCGGCCGGATGATCCTTCCTATATCCCCCGCCATGCTGCCTGACTTCCCCACGGCCGACGACGACGCGCTGCTTGCCGGCGCCGATTGGCCGACCTTCGGCTGGAGCGACGACGTCCGGCCCGCGCTCGCCCAGGCTCTGGCGCAGGGCCGGCCGGCGGCGTTGGCGACGCTCTACAAGGTCGAAGGCAGCGCGCCGCGCGGGCCGGGCGCGCAGATGCTGTTCGTCGGCAACGCGGCAACCGGCTACTTCTCGGGCGACTGCATCGAGGGCGATGTCGCCGGCCATGCCCGCGAGGTGCTGGCCGATGGGCAACCGCAGCGGCTGCATTACGGCATGGGTAGCCCGTGGATCGACATCCGCCTGCGTTGCGGCGGGGCACTTCACGTCCTGCTCGAGCGGGTGCTGCCGGACAGTCCCGCGGCGCACGCGCTGATCGAGAATGCGCGGGGTCGTCGCGCATGCGTGTGGCGTAGCGACGGCCTCGATCAACACGTCGTCACCGGCGAGGCCCCGCTGCTGGCGTGGCACGAGGAGCCGTTCTTCCTCGCGCGCCGCTACGATCCGCCGCGTCGCCTGATCGTGACCGGTGGCGATCCCGGAGCGCTGGCGCTGGCCCGGCTGGGCGCCGATGCGCGCTTCGAGACGATCCTCATCCGGCCGCACGGGCCGCAGTCGCCCCCGCCGTTCCCCGTAAGCCAGTATTTGCGCGAGCCGGTGGGCGAGGCGCTGGCGCGGCTCGGGCTCGACCGCTGGACGGCCTACATCGGGGCGACGCATGAGGACGAGCACGATCTGGGCGGCTGCCTCTCGGCGCTGCGTGGAGGTGCCGGCTACGTCGCGATGATTGGAGCGAAGTCACGCGCCGCGGCGCGGACAGGGGCGCTTGAGGCCGCTGGTGCCACGCCCGACGAACTGGCCCGCTTGCGCCTTTCGCCCGGCGTTCCCGGCCTGGGCAAGGCGCCCTGGGAAGTCGCGACGGGCATCCTTGCCGAAGTCATGCAGGCGCTGAACCCGGCGCACGAGCGGGCGTGAGGCGCGCCGCGATCGTTCTGGCAGCCGGCGCCGCGCGGCGCTTCGGCAGCGACAAGCTGTCCGCCGACTTCCTCGGCATGCCGCTGGTCCATCATGCGATCCGGGCTGCCCGGGGGGCGCCGGTGGAACGCGTGTTCGTGGTCGCGCATCCCGCGCTCGATACGGGATGCTGGAATGGCGCCCCGGCTGTCGAGACCGTGCGGATTACGAGCGCAGCGCTGTCCGATTCGCTGCGCGCCGGGCTGGCGGCGGCGAGAGGCATGGACGCCGCGTTCGTGTTCCTGGGCGACATGCCGCTTGTGCCGCCCGCGGTGGCCGCGCGGCTCGCCGATCGCCTGGGTGGGGGGTATGCGGCGATGCCCCGGTACGAGGGGATGCCGGGCCATCCCGTCCTGCTCGCACGCCGTGCCTTTGCCGATGTCGAGCGGCTGCAAGGCGATGCCGGTGCCGGCAAGCTGCTGCGCAGCCGCGACGATATCATCTATGACGACTGTTCGGACCCACACGTCCTTGCCGATGTCGATCGACCTTCGGACCTCGCGCGGCTCGCCGGCCAGGCGAACTCTGCGTGACGCTCAGGTTCCGACGAGCGAATCGCCCATCTTGGCCGTCTTGCCGCGCGTGATGAACACGCGGTCGCCGACTTTCGCTCGGGCGTAGACCTTTGCGGCGAAGGGCTCGGGCATGCCGATGCAGCCGTGGCTGGCATAACCCCACTCCACCTTCGAGGCGTGCAGGGTGATCCCGTCGTTGGTCAGCCGCATCATGTAGGGCATCGGCGCGTCGTAGAGATTGGATACGTGGTTGCGGTCCTTCTCGCTGATCGGGAAGACGCCGAGCGGGGTCGGTTTGTCCTGAGTCCCCAGCAGCACCGCCGCCGCGCCGATCTCGTAGCCGCCGCGGAAGATCGAGAGCACGCGGGCGTCGAGGTCGACGGTGATGACGATCGGGCCGGGCGGCACGCCGGTTTCGTCCCAGTGCCACTCGCCGTATTTGATCGGACCGCTGATCGGGAGAATGCGCTTGATCACGAACGTCTGGTCGACCGGCGACGCGCTCGCGACGGGCTTTCGTGGCGGCGCGGCGGAGCTCGGCTTGGCCGCGAGGGCGGCTCGCGGCGTCTCCGGCTCGTGGGAGCGCATGCCGCTGGTCGCCAGCCACAGCACGGCGCCTGCGGCTGCAATTCCGGCCAGGCCGGCGCCATAGAGGATGCGCTCGTTCACGGCAGTCTCTCTTGCATCCCACCTATGAAGAACTGCTGAAGCACCGGATTTTGCCAGCCGCCTCAGCCATGGGCGCCGAATTCATTGGCGATCGCGGTCGTGATCCGCAGCGTCAGCGCGTAGGCGCGCGCGATCGGATCGATGAAGTCGCGATGGATTCCAGCGTAGCCGGTGGCGCTGGAATCGGGGTAATCGCTCGGCGCATCGATCTGGAAGTCACCGATCGAGGGGAAGTGCACCGGGAAGGCGCGGCGCAGTTGCGCGAGACCATCGTCCACTCGCAGCGTGAAGAACATTTCCAGTACGTCGTCACGGCTGATGTCGTTGGCGCGGCTGAACTGGGGCACCATCACCGTGCGCAGGAACATGTGCTGGAGCAGCGCGAGACGCAGCGCTTGCAGCGCGCCGATCGTGCGTCGGGTCGGCTCCCGGTCGGGCCGTGGGGTGTCGTCGGGGATCAGCGCCAGGAGGCGATGCAGCTTGACCGCATCGATCCTCAGTCGCGAGGCGAGGCGGCGGTAGACCCCGGTGCGGTCGTCCTTGGTCAGGTACTCGGCGATGCGCAGGCACCCGTCGGCGATGTGCTGCTCGTCGCCGCGATAGGGCCGGCTCGCCCAGTAGGCCGAGTTGAACAGTTCGCCGAACGCCGCGACCGTCTTGATCGAGGCGAGGGCATTCGCGGCGCGCACCAGGCGCACGAGCGCGCGGCCGCGCTCGCTTTCGCGCAGGAGCGCCGCGATCTCCTCCTGGTTGCCCTCCACCGCCTGGCCGACCCCGGCGATCACGTTCACCGGGTAGCCGAGCTGCTGGAGGATCGCATTGTGCGGAATCGCCCGGATCTGGCGCAGGCTCATCGTCCGGTCGGCGGCGAGGTCGGACTGGCGCCGCGCCTTGCGGCTGCCGGTGTCGTTGAGCAGGCCCAGCCCAAACGCAGTGATCGCGCGGCTGTAGGTGCGGCTTTCGAGATGCGCGTGCTGCGCGTCGCGGATGGCGCGATAGAAGTCGAGGCTGAGGTCCGTGCGGCGATAGAACGGATCGGCAGGCGCGGTGGTGTCGGCCTGCCACAGCGGCATCTCGGTGATACGGGAGAGCGTGGCGAGCGCCAGTTCGTCCGAACCGAACCACAAGTAGCCGTCGCCGCCCTGGAAGCTGACTTCCGGCTCGAGCCGGATATTGGCGCGCAGGAAGCGGCGCCGCGCCCAAGTCGACATCTGCCAGTGGAGGCGGTCCTCCATGCTCGAGGGGTGGCAGCCGCGGCCCATCGATTCGCCGCCGGTATTGAACACCAGGGCCGAAACGTCGGTCAGGCCGTTCGCGACCATGCCCTCGGCCAGACGCCCCTGCAGCCGCTCGATCGCGAGTGCGGCGGGAATCTGGCCGACGAAGCGGCCCGCGTCGGAAAAGCCGGTCTGGATCGCGATACGGCCACGGCGGCGGGCGTATTCGCGGTACGCGGGCTCGGCCAGCACGGCATCGAGCAGGCGGCCGCCATGCTCCAGCGCGGTCTCGGTCTCGAACAGCGGCGACACGTCGACCTTGTCGGCGATGCCGAACATCTCGGCGAAGTAGAGCGCGGCCAGCACCGTCGTCGGCTGCTCGCACTCGGCCACCAGCATGCGGATTGGCGCGTCGGCGTCGATATGTGCGAGGATCTGCGCCATCGCCAGGAATTGGCGCACCGCGGTCGAATTCTCGATCGCCAGCGCCGCGAAGTTGGAGGCCAGCGGCTTCACTTCGGCCAGCAGCTCGCGCATCCGCACCAGGGCGGCCTGGCTGGCGAGGTTGAGATTGCCTTCGGGGTCGATGCGGCGGCGGATCGCGTTCTGGAGTTGGGAGGCGTTTACCCGGAAGTGAATCCAGCCCATGCCCAGCCCATCGGCGCGCATCGCCGCCGCGGCGACCAGCAGCGTGCGCGCGACCTCGGTCTCGGCGTGCCGGGCTTCTTCCTCCAGCTCGCCGATGAGCGGCGCCAGGCTGACGATCTTGTCCGGGTGCTCGGCGGTGAGCGCGTTGGCCGCTTGCGACAGCGCTTCGGGCGCCGACAGGTCGGCGGCGAAGTGGCGCGCCATCTCCTCTGTATGCGCCTGCGCACGCGCGAGCCGGTCTGCCATCGCGGGCAGCACATCGCGCAGCGCCGCCGCATAGGAGGCGAGGCGCATCGCCTTCTCGTCAAGGCGGTAGCGGATCGAAGTCGACCACGAAATGTCGGTCCGCCCGTCCATGTCGTAGCCGACCCAGGTGGCGAAGCGCACCGGCATCGGCTGCAGCGCCTTCCATTTCTTGGGGAAGCGCGCCGCGGCGATATCGAACAGGCGGGCGTTGATGCGGTCGCGGGCGACCTGGCCGCGGGCGATTGCCGCCAGTGCCTCCTCGTGCTCGTAGTCGAGCGTGATGGTGTCGCGCTCGGGCGAGGCGACGCAGACCGAGGCCTCGCTGAAGTCGCCGGTCGAGGCCGAGTGCGCCACCGCCTCGCTTTGCGCGCGGCTGAGCAGGAACGTGGGATGCGCGGTGAAGACGACGTGAGCGGCCGGACGCTGCCAGCGCACCGCGAACGACGTGAAGTCGTCCTCGCTGGCGAGCGCGTCGAGCTGCCGGTCGTTGTCGGCCGGGGCGATCGGGCCGACCATCCGGTCGAGCCGGGCGGCGCGGGCACGCAGGCTTTCGCACTCGATCTCGGCGATGAGGCTCTCGATCTGGTCGAGGGTCATGTCGCCTTGCTCGATCAGCCGCGAGAGTTCGAGCCCGAGCTGGAAGACCGGGTTGAACAGCGGCGTTTCGGCAGTCTGGGGGTGAAGCTCATGCAGGCGCGCGTCGAGGTCGGCGACCGAGGCGAAGGGCACGCTCATCGGCGCAGCTCCGCGGCTTGGCGCGCGGCCGCTTCGATGACGGCGGGATCGGGCTTGCCCTTGGGCACCATCCAGCTGCCGCCGACGCAAAGCACGGCATCGAGCGCCAGCCACTCGGGCGCGGACGCCTGGGTGATGCCGCCGGTCGGGCAGAAGCGAACTTGTCCGAACGGGCCGGAGATCGCCTTCAGGGCCGCCGTGCCGCCCGAAGCGACGGCGGGGAAGAACTTCAGGCGCGAAAGCCCAAGGTCGAGCGCGAGCATGATGTCGCTGGCATTGGCGGAGCCGGGAAGGAAGGGGACGCCGCTGTCCACCGCCGCCTGGCCCAGCTCCGGCGTGAGCCCGGGGGAGACGATGAACTCCGCGCCGGCATCCAGCGCGCGGGCGAGGTCGCCCGGATTGAGGACGGTGCCCGCGCCTACGACCGCACCGGGCACTTGCTTCATCACCCGGATCGCATCGATGGCGCAAGGGGTGCGCAACGTCACCTCCAGCGCCGGCAAGCCGCCGGCGACGAGAGCCTCGGCGATCGGCAGGGCATGGTCGATCTCCTCGATCACGAGGACCGGAATCACCGAGGCGAGCGTCATCACGCGCTCGACGGCTGCAGGATCGATCAAGACACGTGCTCCATGGCAAAGGCGGCCGCGGCGCCGAACAGGCCGGGCTGGGGGTGAACGATCAGCTTGACCGGGAGTGCCGCCATCAGGCCCGCGAACCGGCCCTTGGCGCGGAACCGCTCGGCAAAGGCGGAGCGCAGGATCGTCTCGCGGATGCGGAAGCCGAGACCTCCGGCGACGACGACGGCGGAGGCGCCGTGGGCAAGCGCGAAATCGCCCGCCGCGCTGCCCAGCAGCATGCAGAACCGATCGACCGCGGCGGCGGCGAGGCTGTCGCTTCCGTCGGTGCCGGCGGTCCAGAGTTCGACATCACCCCGCTCGAGCACGGCACGGTTCTCCAGCAGCGCGAGCGTCTCGTAGATGTCGACGATCGCGGGACCGGAAACCAGCCGCTCGACCGAGACGCGGGTATGCCGCCGGCGGAGGCGAGCCAGCATTGCATCCTCAATGGTGTCGTGCGGCGCGAAATCGACGTGCCCACCCTCGGTCGCATGGACGGTGTAGCCTCCGGCGGCCCGGATCAGCATGGCGACGCCGAGGCCGGTGCCCGGACCGATCACGCTGATCGTGCCGGTCGCGGGGAGCGCTTCGTCGGGCCCGGCCAAGTGGAGCAAATGCGTCTCGTCGCTTCGTGCCACGGCATGGGCGACGGCGGCGAAGTCGTTGACGATGGTGTAGCGCTCGACCCCGAGGCGCTCGCGGATCAGCGCCGGGCGGATGATCCAGGGGTTGTTGGTGAAGCGGATGACATCTCCGCCGACCGGCCCGGCAATGGCGATGGCGACCGCCTTGGGCAGGCTTCCGCCCTCGCGCCGGCGGAAGTCCTCCCAGGCGGTCTGGAAGCTGGCATATTCGCTGGTGTGCAGCGTCTGCGGCTCGCCGAGCGCGATCTTGCCCTGGTCGTCGATCTGCGCGCGGGCGAAGCGGGCATGGGTGCCGCCGATGTCGATGGCCACGAGTTCGGTCATGCGGCGGCGTCCCGGGCTCGACCGGCGTCTGTTGGGGTATAGGCGAAATAGGTCGCGCCTTGGCGGAACCGGTCCCGGATCGAGCCTGGGACGACGTGGGCGGGGATCATCACAGCCCGGCCGTCGCAAGCATTGCCGAGGCGCCTTGTTCGGCACCGCTGGCGCCGACGCGGAACATGGCGAAGAGTTCGCGGCCCATGCCCCATTCCGGCTCGGGCGGGCGAGCAGGCTCGCGCCCCGTGAAGTCGGCGGTGGTGGAGAGCGTGCCGTCCTCGGCGGAAAGGCGGACCACGTCGCCGTCCTGCAAGTAGGCGAGCGGACCCCAGGCGCCGTCCATCGCCAAAGCCTCGGGGGTGACGTGGATCGCCGCCGGCACCTTGCCGCTCGCTCCCGACATGCGCCCGTCGGTGACCAGGGCCACGCGATGGCCGCGGTCCTGCAGCACACCAAGCGGCGGCGTCAGCTTGTGCAGTTCGGGCATGCCGTTGGCGCGTGGGCCCTGGAAGCGCACGACGACCACGACGTCACGGTCGAGCTCGCCCGCGGCGAAGGCCTTGGCGACGGCTTCTTGCGTGTCGAACACGCGGCAGGGGGCCTCGATCGTCCAGCGCTCGGCATCGACGGCGCTGGTCTTGAACGTCGCGCGGCCGAGATTGCCCTGAACGAGGCGCATGCCGCCGTCGGGCAGGAACGGGGCCGAGACCGGGCGCAGCATGCTGTCATCAAGGCTCGTCGCCGGAGAGTCGCGCCAGGCGAGCGTCTCGCCCTCCAGGTGTGGCTCGCGCGCGTACTGCGCCATGCCGCCCTCCGCGATCGTCAGTACATCCGCGTGCGCGAGCCCGGCGCCGAGCAGCTCGCGGATGACGTAGCCCATGCCGCCGGCGGCGTGGAAGTGGTTCACGTCCCCGGCGCCGTTGGGATAGACCCGCGCGATCAGCGGGACGGTGCCCGAGAGTTCATCAAGGTCCTCCCAATCGATCAGGATGCCGGCGGCGCGCGCCATGGCCGGCAAGTGGATCGCGTGGTTGGTCGAGCCGCCGGTCGCGAGCAGGCCGACGCAGGCGTTCACGATCGCCTTCTCGTCGACCACATGCGCCATCGGCCGGAAGTCCTCGCTCTTGCGGCCGATGGCGGCGAGCCGGTGGACGGCGGCGCGGGTGAGGGCGGTGCGCAGCGGCGTGCCGGGGTTGATGAACGCGGCGCCCGGCACGTGCAGGCCCATCATCTCCATCATCATCTGGTTGGAATTGGCCGTGCCGTAGAAGGTGCAGGTGCCCGGCGCGTGGTAGCTCTTGCTCTCGCTCTCGAGCAGCTCGGCGCGACCGACCTTGCCCTCGGCATAGAGCTGGCGGGTCTTCTGCTTTTCCTTGTTGCCGATCCCGCTCGGCATCGGGCCGGCCGGCACGAACACTGCCGGCAGATAGCCGAAACGCAGCGCGCCGATGACCAGGCCGGGCACGATCTTGTCGCAGATGCCGAGCAGCGCCATGCCATCGAACATCGCATGGCTGAGCGCGACGGCGGTCGACAAGGCGATCGCGTCGCGGCTGAACAGCGACAGTTCCATGCCGGCAAAGCCCTGCGTCACGCCGTCGCACATCGCCGCGACACCGCCCGCGACTTGCGCGGTGGCGCCCACCTCGCGCGCGAACAGCTTCATCTGCTCGGGATAGCGGCCATAAGGTTGATGCGCCGAGAGCATGTCGTTGTAGGCGGTCACGATGCCGAGGTTCGGACCGCGCTGGGTCGAGATGCTGGCCTTGTCCTCGCCCGCGGCGGCGAAGCCATGCGCCAAGTTCGAGCAGGACAGGAAGCCGCGATCGGCGAAGTGCTCGCCTTCGCGTGCGATCAGGTCGAGGTAGCGGGCGCGGCTCTCGCGCGAACGGGCGACGATGCGCTCGGTCACGCGCGCGACAACGGGGGACACTTCGCTCATATCACAACTACTCCGGCTCGGTGCGCATCGGCGAGCGCCCGTGCATCGTCACTCGTGCCAGGTCACGCCGTCGCGCTCCGCCAGGGCGATGGCGGCCGACGGTCCCCAGCTTCCGGCCGTGTAAGTCTTGGGTTCCAGCCCCTGTTCCGTCCACAAGCCGCGGATCGAGTCCACCCAGTCCCACTGGGCTTCCACTTCGTCGCGTCGCACGAAGAGAGTCTGGTCGCCCTCGATCAGGTCGAGCAGCAGGCGCTCATAGGCAATGCGGCGCAGCGGGCCGGAAAACGCCTCGGGCATGGCGATGTCGAGCGGCACCGGGCGCAGGCGCAGCCCGTCGCGGTCGAGCCCCGGGACTTTGGCCATCAGCGTGAGCTGGATGTCCTCGGAAGGCTGGATGCCGATGACGAGGCGATTGGGCACCGTACGAGCGCCGCGTCCGGCGAAGATCGAGTGCGGGACCTGGCGAAACTGCACCACGATCTCGGTCGTGCGGCGGGGCAGGCGCTTGCCGGTGCGCAAGTAGAACGGCACCCCCTTCCAGCGCCAGCAGTCGAGGTGGGCCTTGATGGCGACGAACGTCTCGGTGTCGGAGTGCTTGCCAAGCTCCTCGTCGTAGCCGGGCACCGCCTTGCCGGCGATGGCGCCCGCGCGATACTGGCCGATGACCGTCTCGCTGGGAGAGACCTGGCGCAGGCAGCGCAGGATCTTGACCTTCTCGTCCCGCACCGCCGTCGCCTCGTAGCGCACGGGCGGCTCCATCGCGACGAGCGCGAGGAGCTGGAGCATGTGGTTCTGCACCATGTCGCGAAGCGCGCCCGAATCGTCATAGTAGGCGACCCGCGACTCCAGGCCGACGGTCTCGGCGACGGTGATCTGCACATGGTCGATGTGCGCCGCGTTCCACAGCGGCTCGAACATCAGGTTCGCAAAGCGCAGCGCCAGCAGGTTCTGCACCGTCTCCTTGCCGAGATAGTGGTCGATGCGGAAGATGCGCTCTTCGGGGAAGGCCGCCGCGACCGCGTCGTTGATGTCGCGGCTGGAGGCAAGGTCGGTGCCGAGCGGCTTTTCCAGGCCGATGCGCGAGCGCTCGTTGGCAAGGCCGCTCTTCGCGAGGCCCTGGATGGTCGGCTTGAACAAGGCCGGTGCGGTCGAGAGGAAGATGGCCAGCCCTTCGGCCGGGTTGCCGACCTTCTGCGCCAACTCTTCGAAACCCTCCCCTTGCGAGGCATCGAGGGCTTGATAGCTGAGCCGGTTGAGGAAGGTCGCCATGCCGCCGCGGCGATCGGCGGGCAGGAACTGCTCCAGCGACTCGCGCGCGAAATTGCGGAAGCCCTGGTTGTCGAGCTCTGAACGCGCAGTGCCGACGATCTCGATCCGCGGATCGAGCAATCCCTCGGCATCGAGCGCGCAGAGCGAGGGCAGCAGCATGCGTTTCGACAGATCGCCCGTGGCACCAAAGAGTAGCAGGCGGTCGGCGGTGAACCCGGTCATGCGGGTGGGCGCTCCATGAAATAGGGACGAGACGAGGAACCGGGCGCCTCGATCCGGATAGGCAAACTTTCTCGCAACCGCAGCACACCATGGTTATAGGCGTGCCCATCAGCGGGGCAACCCCGCCTTGCGCAATGCGGCGATGCTCCTAAACGGCGCCGCACTGCAAGGCGGTAGCGGATCGCCGGGGTAGACATGCGTATGGCCATCGAAGGCGTTCACCTGCTCGAACACATCCAGACCCCGGCGCTGGCGGTTTCGCGCGGGCAGGTCAGCTATGCCAATGCCGCGGCCAAGGCGCTGCTCGGCGCGCATATCGTCGGCCAGGACGTGCGCATCGCCATCCGCGACCCGCTCGCGGTGTCGGTGATCCTTGGTGACGGCGGCGGCAATGCCAAGATCGGCGGGCTGTCGGTCGGTGGCAGCATGTGGGAGATCGACTGCAAGGTGATCGGCATCGGCGAGCGGCTCGTGACGCTCTACGACCAGTCGGTCCAGGTGAGCGTGGCGCGCGCGCATGCGGACTTCGTCGCCAATGCCAGCCACGAGCTGCGCACCCCGCTGGCGACGGTGCTGGGATACGTCGAGACCCTGATGAATCCCAAGGCGGGTGGAGACGAGAAGACGCGCGAGCGCTTTCTCAACACCATCCGGCACGAGGCGCTGCGTATGCAGGCGCTCGTCTCCGACCTCATGTCGCTCTCGAGGATCGAGGCGGTCAAGCACGAGGTGCCGTCCGAGCGGATCGAGATGATCGCGCTCGCGCGCGAAGTGGCCGGCGAGTTCCGGACCGGCGGCAGCGTGCTCGTCTCGGCCAATTGCGAGACGGCGGTCGTGCTCGGCGATCGTGGCCAGCTCGCCCAGGTCCTGCGCAATCTCATCGACAATGCACTGAAGTACGGGAGCAAGGACGCGCCGGTGCAGGTCTCGCTGGAGGGTACGAACACGGGGTGGCTGCTGGTCGCGGTGCACGACGACGGCGAAGGCATCGCGCCCGAGCACCTGCCGCGCCTGACCGAGCGCTTCTACCGTGCCGACACCAGCCGCAGCCGTGCTGCCGGCGGCACGGGCCTGGGCCTTTCGATCGTCAAGCACATCGTCGAGCGGCACCGTGGGCGCTTCGACATCGCGAGCCGCCCGGGCTCGGGCACGACCGCATCGATGATGCTGCCGCTTCGCGAACGCTGAGCCGGGATGCGCTTGCGAAACACTCCGTCATAAAAGCGAAACATAACCGTCATAATAGCACCTCGAACTGTCATACTCGGGGGGATGGATGTCGAGGTACCTGGCCCCGCTGCTGTTATCGGCAGCGGCGACCCTGGCTGCTAGTCCAGCCGCGGCCTCTCCCGCCGATGAAGCCGACTTGCGCCGGCAGCTTGCCGAGATGCGCGAGCAGATGGCCCGCATGACCCAGCGGATCGACTCCCTTGAGAACGAGCTCGCAGCGGCGAGGCAGCCCGCGCAGGCACCGCCGGCAACGGCGCCCGTGGTCGCGAGCATCGGGGCGGTCCCTCCCGCCGTCCCGGCTCCGGCGAAGCCGCGAACGGAAGTGAGCTGGAACGGCGCGCCGCAATGGTCGGACGGAACCGGTTGGAGCTTCAAGCCGCGTGGCCGCTTGCAGGTGGATGCGGGGGTGATCGATGGCCCGGCCAAGCTGGCAGGGGGCGAGAACCTGGGCTTTTCGGCGGAGCTTCGCCGCTTCTTCCTGGGGTTCGACGGAACGATGCCTGGCGGCTTCGGCTACCGGGTGGAGGCGGATCTTGCCAACTCCGACGTTCAGCTGACCGACGTCTACCTGACGTACGCGCCCAGCAAGGCCCTGACGATCACTCTGGGCCAGCACAAGCCGTTCTGGGGCCTCGACGAGCTGACCTCCGACCTGAACACCAGCATGATGGAGCGTGCAGCCTATACTAACGCGTTCGGGTTCGAGCGCCGGGTGGGCCTTAGCGCCACTTATGTGCACGGCGCGCTGCTGGCGGAGGGAGGGGTGTTCACCGACGACGCAATCGCGCTCAACAACGACCTCGACAAGAGCTGGAGCGTCGACGGCCGGCTCGTGGCGATGCCCAAGCTTGCAGGGGGAACGCTGCACTTGGGCGGATCCGTGCATTGGCGCGATCTCAACGGCTCTGCCGCGAACTTCCGGTACCGCGTGCGGCCGTTCCTGCATACGACCGACCTGCGCTTCGTCGACACCGGCACCTTGCCGGCGACGGGCGAGCGCGGCCTGGGCGCGGAGGCGGCGTGGATCGGCCGCCGCTTCCACGTCGTGGGCGAAAGCTTCTGGCAGACCGTCCGCCGTCCCGGCTTTGCCGACCCCACCTTCAACGGCGGCTACGCCGAGGTCGGCTACCTGCTGACCCGCGATCAGACCGCCTATCGCAACAGCGTGTTCGAGCAGATCAGGCCCCGTGCGCCGCTCGGCTCGGGGGGGCTCGGCGCGGTCCAGGTGAACGTGCGGTACGACTGGCTGAGCTTGTCGGACGCAGGCATCCGGGGCGGGCGCCAGCACAGCGCCGGCATCGCCGTCATCTGGATGCCGACCATGTTGGTCCGCTTCATCGCCACCTACGGACATCTGTGGACGAAGGACGCGTCGGTTGCGGCCGGCTTCGACCGCGACTACGGAGCAGATGCCGCAGGGATGCGCGCGCAGTTCAACTTCTGATTTGAAGGGCCATGGCCTCCGCCACGGGTGCATGTCATGCCAGTGTCAACGAAGTGTCATAATATGCCCATAGAGGCGCGCCATGACGTCAGCCCAAGGGGTGTTTAGCATGCGTAGTATCCAAGCTCTGGCGTTGGTCGCCGTCTCTTCGCTGGCGATCGCCGGGTGCGGCGGCTCGGGCGGGGCGAGCGGGTCGCGCGATTTCATCCGGGCTGTCGGTTCCTCGACGGTCTATCCCTTCGCGACCGCCGTCGCCGAGCAGTATGCCAAGACCGGCGCCAAGTCGCCGGTGATCGAATCCACCGGCACCGGCGCCGGCATGAAGCTGTTCTGCGCCGGCGTCGGCGCCCAGCACCCCGACATCGAGGACGCCAGCCGCCGGATCAAGAAGTCCGAGTACGAGCTTTGCGCCAAGAACGGCGTGAAGGACATCGTCGAGATCCAAGTCGGCATCGACGGCATCGCCTTTGCCGAGGCCAAGAATGGCCCGGGCATGAAGCTGACGCCGCTCGACGTCTACAAGGCGATCGCGGCCAATCCGTTCGGCAAGCCCAACACCGCCAAGACCTGGAAGGACGTGAACCCGTCGCTCCCCGACGAGCCGATCCTGGTCTACGGCCCGCCCTCGACCTCGGGCACGCGCGACGCGCTGGCCGAGCTGATCCTGGAGGCTGGCTGCAAGACCGATCCGGCGATGGCGGCGCTGAAGACCAGCAACGAGGACAAATACAAGGCGACCTGCACCCAGATCCGCGAGGACGGCCCCTATGTGGACGCTGGCGAGAACGACAACCTGATCGTCCAGAAGATCTCGCAGAACGCCAAGGCGATCGGCATCTTCGGCTTCTCGTTCCTGGAAGAGAACGCCGACACCTTGAAGGGCATCCCGATGGCCGGCATCGCGCCGACTTACGAGACGATCTCGAACTTCACCTATCCCGGCGCCCGCCCGCTCTACGTCTACGTGAAGAAGGCGCATGTCGGCCCGATCAAGGGCATCGCCGAATACCTCGCCGAGTGGCCCAAGGTGTGGGGTCCGGACGGGATACTGAAGAAGAAGGGCATGGTCATCGCGCCGGAGGATGTGCGGGCCAAGAACGCCAAGCTGATCGCGGACCTCACCCCGCTCGATCCCTCGACGCTGAAGTGATCAGCGGACGGTAACCGGCACGACAACGCGATGATCCTGTCGATCGTTCTGGCGGCCGTCCTGGCCCTTGGCCTGGTGGGCTGGCTCGCCGCGCGCGCCCGTGCCCGCCTGCTGTACAAGGGCCGGGACTCGATGCACTCGATGCCGGTCTACCACGCCTGGCACCTGGCGCTGTGGGTGGTGGTGCCGGCACTGCTGGTCTGGGGCATATGGTCGGCGATCTCGCCCGCCATGGTCGACCAGGCGGTGCTCGCCTCGCCCGCCGCCGCTGGCCTCAGCACCGACCCGCTGCAGCGGGCGACGACGCTGAGCGAGGCGCGCAGCATCGCCGCCGACCCGACCTTCATCGGCTTCAACCCGCTGTCCACCACGCTCGCCGAGCCGATGCGCGCGGCGCAGACCCGCTTCGGTCTGATCGGCGCCGCGCTCGTCGCGATCGCCGGGCTGGCGGGCGGCGGCTATGCCTTCACCCGCGTGCGTGCCGGCTTCCCCGCCCGGACCCAGGTCGAGCGCGGCATCATGCTGGTGCTGCTCGGCGCCTCGCTGCTGGCGATCTTCACGACCTTCGGCATCGTCGGCTCGCTGGTGTTCGAGGCGGGGCTGTTCTTCCGCGACGTCTCGCCCATCGCCTTCCTGACGGGCTTGCACTGGTCGCCGGCGAACGCGGTGGGCAGCGACCTCGATGCGAACTTCGGGGCAGTGCCGCTTTTCTGGGGCACGATCTACATCGGCGCGATCATTGCCATGCTGGTGGCGATCCCGCTCGGACTGATGAGCGCGGTGTACCTCACGCAATATGCCGACGCGCGCGCGCGCAAGGTCCTGAAGCCGGTGCTGGAGATCCTGGCGGGCATCCCGACGGTGGTCTACGGTTACTTCGCGGCGCTTTCGGTCGCGCCGTTCATCCGCGACCTTGCCGCTTCGCTCGGCTATCAGAATCCCTCGACCGAGAGCGCGCTTGCCGCGGGCCTCGTCATGGGCGTGATGATCATCCCCTTCGTCTCCTCGATGGCGGACGATGCGATCACGGCCGTGCCGAGGGCGATGGCGGACGGCTCGCTGGCGATGGGCGCGACCAAGTCCGAGACGATCAAGAAAGTGCTGTTGCCCGCCGCGCTGCCCGGCATCGTCGCGGGCGTGATGCTGGCGATCAGCCGCGCGATCGGCGAGACCATGATCGTCGTCATGGCCGCCGGCGCCACCGCGCGCCTGACCGCCGATCCGCTCGCCTCGATGACGACGGTGACTTACCAGATCGTCCAACTGCTGACCGGCGACCAGGAGTTCAACAGCCCCAAGACGCTTTCGGCCTTCGCGCTGGGCCTCGTCCTGTTCGTCGTCACGCTGATCCTCAACATCATCGCGCTTCGCGTCGTGAAGCGGTTCCGGGAAGCTTATGAGTAGTCCCTTGAACACCCCCGAGATGGCCAGGCGCATCGCGCGGCGTAACGCGGCCGAGCGCCGCTTCCGCCTGGTCGGCCTGGGCGCGGTCGTCCTGTCGCTGCTGTTCCTGGCGGTGCTGCTGTTCATCATGCTCAGGAACGGCCTGGGCGGTCTCGACTGGTCGTTCCTGACCAGTTCGGACTCGACCGACGCTTCGGCCGCCGGTGTGTGGGGCGCCGCCAAGGGCTCGTTCCTGACGATGGTGGTGACGCTGCTGCTCTCGTTCCCGATGGGCGTGCTCGCCGCGATCTACCTCGAGGAGTTCGCCCCGCGCGCCAAGTGGGTCGACTGGATCGAAGTGTCGATCAACAACCTCGCGGCGGTGCCCTCGATCATCTTCGGCCTGCTGGGCCTGGCGTTCTTCATCGGTACGCTCGGCATGCCGCGTTCCTCGCCGCTGGTCGGCGGGCTGACCCTGGCGCTGATGACGATGCCGGTGATCGTCATCTCGGGCCGCAATGCGATCAAGGCGGTGCCGCCCTCGATCCGCAATGCCGCGCTGGCCGTCGGGGCGAGCCCGGTGCAGACCGTGTTCCACCACGTCCTGCCGCTGGCGCTGCCCGGCATCCTCACCGGAACGATCATCGGCATGGCCCGCGCTCTGGGCGAGACGGCACCGCTGCTGATGATCGGCATGCGCGCGTTCGTCGCGACGCCGCCGCGCGGCATCACCGATCCTTCCAGTGTGCTGCCGATGCAGATCTTCCTGTGGTCCGACGAGATCGACAAGGGCTTCGTCCAGAACACCAGCGCCGCCATCATCGTGCTGCTGGTGTTCCTCCTGGCGATGAACGGGATCGCCATCTACTTTCGCAACAAGTTCGAAGTCCGCTGGTAGGATATGTCTGACAACACCAAACTCACGGCTCGCAACGTCGATGTCTTCTACGGCGAGAAGAAGGCGATCGACGACGTCTCGATCGACATCGACAACGGCGTCGTCACCGCCTTCATCGGTCCGTCGGGCTGCGGCAAGTCGACCTTCCTGCGCACGCTCAACCGCATGAACGACACGATCGCCGGCGCGCGGGTGACCGGGCAGATCCTGCTCGACGGCGAAGACATCTACGACCGCTCGATGGACCCGGTCGCGCTGCGGGCGCGGGTCGGCATGGTGTTCCAGAAACCCAATCCGTTTCCCAAGTCGATCTATGAGAACGTGGCCTATGGCGCGCGCATCCACGGCCTTGCCCAGGGTAAGGCCGACATGGACTCGATCGTCGAGAAGGCGCTGACCCGTGCGGGCCTGTGGAACGAGGTCAAGGACCGGCTGACCGATGCCGGCACCGCGCTCTCCGGCGGCCAGCAGCAGCGCCTGTGCATCGCGCGCGCCATCGCCGTCAGCCCCGAGGTCATCCTCATGGACGAGCCGTGCTCCGCGCTCGACCCGATCGCCACGGCGCGCATCGAGGAACTGATCGAGGAGCTGAAGGACCGCTACGCCATCGTCATCGTCACCCATTCGATGCAGCAGGCGGCCCGCGTCTCGCAACGGACGGCTTTCTTCCACCTGGGCAAGATGGTGGAATACGGCGAAACCAGCCAGATATTCACCAATCCGCGCGAAGTGCGGACCAAAGACTACATCACCGGCCGCTACGGCTGAGAGGAACGCCATGGTCGACCATACCGTCAAAAGCTTCGACAGCGAGATCAGCCAGCTTCGCGGCCTGGTGTCCGAGATGGGCGGCCTCGCCGAAGTGGCGATCCGCGACGCGATCGACGCCCTGACCCGTCACGACGAGGATCTCGCCCGCAAGGTGGTCGCCGCCGACGCCCGGCTCGACGCGCTCGAGGCCGAGGTCGATCGGCTCGCGGTGCGCACCATCGCGCTGCGCGCGCCCATGGCCGACGACCTGCGCGACGTGATCGCCGCGCTCAAGATCTCGGGCGTGATCGAGCGTATCGGCGACTATGCCAAGAACATCGCCAAGCGCGTCGACCACATGGAAGGCCGCACGAAGATCGAGCCGCTGACACTGGTGCCGGCGATGGCCGACATCGCGCAGGGCATGGTGCGCGACGTGCTCAACGCCTACGGCTCGCGCGATGCCTTGCTAGCGGTCGAGGTGATCCGGCGCGACGAGAAGCTGGATCAGTTCTACAACACGCTGTTCCGTTCGCTGCTCACTCACATGATGGAGAACCCGGCGACGATCACCAGCGCCGCGCAGCTGCTGTTCATCGCCCGCAACCTGGAGCGCATCGGCGACCATGCGACCAACGTCGCGGAGATGGTCTACTACGCCGCCACCGGGGAATACTGCTCCGAACGCGACGCCAAGGACGAGCCCAAGGAACCCTCGGTATGAACGCTTCGGTCCTGGTCGTCGAAGACGACGCCGCGCTGTGCGACCTGCTCTCCTGGAACCTCTCGGCCGAGGGTTATGAAGTCCGTTCGACGGGCGATGGCGAGGAGGCGCTCGTGATGGTGCGCGAGCAGATGCCCGATGCCATCATCCTCGACTGGATGATCGAGCAGGTGCCCGGCATCGAGGTCTGCCGCCAGCTGCGCAAGGACCGCGAGACCGCGAAGATCCCGATCGTCATGCTCACCGCGCGCGGCGAGGAGGAGGACCGTATCCGCGGCCTCAAGACCGGCGCGGACGACTATGTCACCAAGCCGTTCAGCCCGCGCGAGCTGATGGCGCGGGTCGAGGCGCTGCTGCGCCGCTCGCGCCCGTCGCTTGCGGGCGACGCCCTGGTGTTCGGCGATATCGAGCTCGATCCGGTCTCGCACCGCGTGCGCCGTGCCGGCGAGGCGCTGCACCTGGGGCCGACCGAGTTCAAGATGCTGCGCTACTTCATGGAGCGGCCCAACCGCGTGCTCTCGCGCCAGCAGATTCTCGATGGTGTGTGGGGCATGGACTCCGACATCGACGAGCGCACGGTGGACGTCCACATCCGGCGGCTGCGCCAGGCGATCAACCGCTCGGGCGATTTCGATCCGATCCGCACGGTCCGCGCCGCCGGCTACGCAATGGATCTGAGCTGAGGACTTGAAGGCGTCGACCCGGGTCGACGGGACCGGCTTAGGGTCAGTCCTGTTTAAGCGGCCGGTGCCGCTTCCGCTTCAAGCGGACAGACCTTAGGCTGCTTGTCGTTCGCTCCGGGTGCTGAGTGCGCACGCGATCGCGGTCTCGAACTGATCCGTTGCCCGCTCCCACGAGTAGCTGGCGCCGAAGCGGGCGGCGTCCGCGCGGTCCGCGCGCAGGGCGCGACCGATCGCCAGATCCAGATCCTCGTGCAAGGCGCCGGCCGCCTCACCGCCGAGTATGTCGATCGGCCCGGCCACGGGGTAAGCGGCCACCGGTACGCCGCAGGCGAGCGCCTCGATGATGACGAGACCGAAGGTATCGGTGCGGCTCGGGAACACGAAGCAGTCGGCGGCGCGATAGGCGCTGGCCAGCTCCTCGCCGGCGAGCGCGCCCAGGAACACCGCCTTCGGGTAGCGGCGCTGCAGCGCGGCGAGGGCGGGACCGTCACCCACCACCACCTTGGTGCCGGGCACCGGTGCGTCGAGGAAGGCCTCCAGATTCTTCTCGGCCGCGACTCGTCCGACGTTGAGCAGGATCGGCCCTGGAAGGCCGATCATCGCCGGGTGGCGCACGCCCTCGGGGCGGAACAGCGTATGGTCGATACCGCGGCTCCACGGCGTCGTCCGAGCGATACCCCGGCCCTGCAGCTCGCTGGCGAGGCTGCGGGTGGAGACGAGCACCGCGCTGCTCGGCGCGTGGAAGCGGCGCATGATCGGCCAGAACCGCTCGGCGCTGATGCCCGTGCGCACCGCCGCGTAGTCGGGAAAGCGCGTGTGGAAGGCCGAGGTGAAGGGCACCCCGCGCGAGAGGCACCAGCTGCGCGCCGCCCAGCCGATCGGACCTTCGGTGGCGATGTGGACGATGTCCGGCGCCAGCGCGTCGAGCCGGCGCCGGACGCCGAAGCGCGGCGCCACGGCGAGGCGGATCGAGGCGTAGCCCGGCATCGGCACGGTGACGAAGCTGTCCGGCGCGATCACGTCGATGTCGTGGCCGCGTTCGCGCAGCAGGCCGACCGTGGTCGAGAGCGAGCGCACGACGCCGTTGACCTGGGGGAACCAGGCGTCGGTGGCGAGGACCAGCTTCACGCGGTCAGCTCGGCCTGTTGCTTGCCCCGCTGCTGGGCTTCGGCCTCGGCGGCCTTTTCGCCGGCCCAGTCGATGATCGCGATGTGGCCTTGTGCATCCTCGGCGAGCGCCGTGCAGCTCTCCACCCAGTCGCCGTCGTTGTAGTAGGTGATGCCGCCGAACTCGCGGATCTCGGCGCAATGGATGTGGCCGCACACCACGCCGTCGAGACCGCGCCCGATCGCCTCCTGCGCCACTGCCTCCTCGTAGCTGGAGACGAAGGCGACCGCGTTCTTCACGCGCTTCTTCATATAGGCCGAGAGCGACCAGTACGGCATCTTGAGCCGGCGGCGCACCGCGTTGAACACGATGTTGGCGCGCAGCAGCGTGGTGTAGGCCGCATCGCCGAGGAACGCGAGCCAGCGGGCGTAGAGCACCACGCCATCGAAGGCGTCGCCATGCGTCACCAGCAGCTTGCGCCCGTCGGCGGTCTCGTGGACGGCCTCGAGCACCAGCTCGACCCCACCGAACGACATGCCGGCATAGTCGCGCAGCATCTCGTCGTGATTGCCGGCCACCAGCACCACGCGTGTGCCGCGATGCGCCATCTTGAGGATGCGGCGGACCACTTCGTTGTGCGCGTCGGGCCAGTACCAGCCCTTGCGCAGCCGCCATCCGTCGACAATGTCGCCCACGAGATAGAGCGTCTGGCACTCGACCGAGCGCAGGAAGTCCACCAGCAGGTCGGCGTTGCAGCCGCGCGTGCCCAGGTGCACGTCGGAAATCCAGACGGTGCGGTACTTGCGCTTGGGCCGAAAGCCCTTGGGATCGGGAAGATCGAGCCAGGCGGGGATATTGCCCTTGGCGAGCGGCGCGACGGTCCGGGTCAGCAGGCTCTCGTGATCAATCTGCACGGGCGAAATCCTCTTGCTGCTAAGCGTCCCTAACCTTGCGCGGTGTCGCCAGCGTTACGGTTCGGAGTACCTTCGATGACACCGGCCCGCGCGGGATCGAGCCCGAGTCGCGTCGTCGGCGACCTGTCACCCCTCCGTCACATTATCACGGCAAGAGCACGGCTTGGCAGGGCAGCAGGCGGGGATCCATGGGCCGTATCGACATCTTGTTGACGAGCGATCTGCAGGGTGGCTTCGCTCCCTTCCGGCATGCCGATCTCGAACTCGTGCTGCATCGCTGGCGCGATGCCAGCCAGCTCCCGCTGATCGAGGGCGCGCTGTGGGTCTTCGTCGACTGGGTGCTGCCCGAGATGTCCGGCCTGGAACTGTGCCGACGGCTGCGCTGTGATCCGCAGACGGCGGCCGCGCATCTGACGATTGTGCTCGACGACAATGACCAGGAGGTGCGCAAGCGTGCGCTGCGCACCGGCGCGGACGACTACATCGTCGGCCCGCTGACCCGCACCGCCCTGCTGGACCGCGTCCTGTCCGGCAAGTTCGCCGAGCACGACACGCTCGAGCGGCGCGTGGTGGTGGGCGACCTCGTGATCGACATCGCCGCCTTCCAGGCGCGGTGGAAGGGCAAGGCGATCGGCCTCATGCCCAACGAGTTCCGGCTGCTGCGCTACTTCGCCGAGCATCCGAGCCGGGTCTTCACCCGCGTCCAGCTGATACAGGCGCTCGGCAAGCAGGAGCCGGAGATCGACGAGCGCACGGTCGACGTCTGGATCGGTCGTCTGCGCCGCGCGCTGAAGGACGTGGGCGCCGGCAATCCGCTGCGCACCGTGCGCTCGCTAGGCTACGTTTTCGACACGCTCTGAGCGCGCGTCCAATCACCCACCCATCCTCGTAAGCGGCCTTTTCGCCGGCGCGTCCGCGCGCGTGGCAAACGTCGGTCGCGCCACCACGCAATAAAAAAGCCCGGCCCTCGCGAAGAGGGCCGGGCCAGGAAGCCGTCCGGTGGGTGGACGTATCGCGGGACTGGCGATCAGAAGGAGACAGTCGCCTCGATGCCGTACGTGCGCGGCGCGTTGAAGTTGCCGTAGTCGCCCAGCACGTTGCCGATCGGCCCGTTGCTGAGGCTGCTGGTCGGCGCGCCAGGCAGGCTGTTCGAGGGATCGCGGCGGAAGATGTACTGCTCGTTGAAGATGTTGCGGCCCCAGAGCGCGACCGTGAGCGTCTGCGAGGTTCCGCCCATGTCGATGTCGGCCAGCGCGAGGCGGGCGTTGACGATGAACGAGGCGTCGGCTTTCGTCGGGAACTGGTCGAAGGCCTGTGTCGCCTGCGAATAGTTGCCGTCGACGTGGAAGCGGACTTGCGTGTCGCCGGTGCCGACCGGCAGCGCGTAGTCGATCGAGCCGCTCGCCGCGTTGCGCGGGGTGAACGGGATGTAGAAGCGCTGCAGGACCGTGGAGGTCACGCCGCCGACGGTGAAGCTGACCGGAACCAGCGGCACCCTGGTGTAGGTGTAGGCGTAGGAGGCGTTCAGCGTCAGGCCGTCGACGGGCTTGATCGTCAGGTCCGCCTCGATGCCGCGGATCTTGGTGATGCCGGGCGCGTTGATGGCGCGCAGCACGTTGACGGCGGTCGGCTGTCCGGTGCTGGCGTTCGTCGCGAAGGTGATGAAGCTGAGGTCTTCCTGGCTCCCCTTGCGGTCCATGATGTAGCCCGCGAGGTTCAGGCGGGCGCGGTGATCGAAGAAGTCCGCCTTCAGGCCCACTTCGTAGGACTTCACGTCTTCCGGGTTGAAGGCCAGGTAGTTCGGCGTGCGCGAGCTGGCGCCGCCGGCACGGTAGCCGGTGGCATACTTCGCGTAGGCATGGACATCGCGGCTGAAGTCGTAAGCGACCGTCGCCATAGGGTTGAAGCGGTGCCAGGTCTCGTTCAGCGGCGAGTAGTTGACGGCGGCGAGGGTGGCGGCCGAAGCGGTGTCGTAGTTCACGTTGTTGAAGTAGTGCAGCACGCCCTTCTTCTTGTCCGTGGTGTAGCGGCCGCCGACGGTGATGTGCAGCGCGTCGGTGGCGTTCCAGGTGACCTGGCCGTACGCCGCGTAGCTCTTCGACTTCACTTCCGAGGCTCGGTCGATCGAGCAGCCGTTGACGGCGGTGCCCACGAACGCCGGCGTGTTGGCGGTGCAGTAGGCGATCGGCACGAAGTTCGCCTGGGTCGGGCTGACGTAGACCGCACCGATCGAGCTGGGCGTCGCCGCGTCGTCGGTCACGTGCTCGTTGAAGTAGAACAGGCCGGCGACGTAGTCGATCGAGCCGACCGAGCCCACCGCCTGGAACTCCTGGCTGAACTGACGCTGATAGAGGTCGGCAAGGCTGTAGCGGCTGAAGGCGCAGGGCGCGGTCGAGGTGCACGACGGGCCATAGCTGACCAGCGGCGGACGGTGGGCGCCGCCCGAGTTGTCCCACTGCTGCACGTCCACGCCGCGCCAGGCGGTAATCGAACGCAGCTCGATCTCGGGCGAGACGGTCCACCGCAGGTTGTTGGTGAAGCCGTGGCTCTTGTCGATGCTGGGCTGCTGCGGCACGCCGATGTCGGCGACCTTCATGCGGCTGTCGCCGTTGACGATGACGCCCGGCAGCAACTGCTTGACACCGCCAAGGGACTGACCGCCGGTCAAGTTCGTGTAGTTGATGCTCGGCAGCACGCAGTTCGGAGCGCCGCTGACGGGACCGTTGGTGCAGGCGTTCGGGTTGTAATTCAGCAGCTGGCTGTAGAACGGCGTGTTCATGTCTTCGGCGACATCGTACGAGAAGTCGTTGGTGATGTCGGGCGTGATCTTCCAGCGCGCGGCGATGCGCACACCTTGGCGGTCGTAGTAGTTCCACCCGGTCTGGCCCGCGAGCGGGTTCTTGGTGGTCGCGTCCTGGTACTGCTTGATGCCGTCGATCTTGATGCTGAGGCCATGCCACTCGGGCAGGTTCAGGTGGGCGCCGATCGTGTAGGCGCCGTAGTTGCCGTAGCTGCCGGTCACGCGGCCGCCGAACTCGCCGGTGGGCGCGGCGGACACGATCGAGAGCGCGCCGCCCTCGGTGTTGCGGCCGAACAGGGTGCCCTGCGGACCCTTGAGGACTTCGACGCGCTCGATGTCGAAGAGCGCGGCGTTGAGGCCGTGCTGACGGCCGAGGTAGACGCCGTCGATGTAGATGCCGACGCCCTGTTCGCGCGCGGGCTGGTTGGCGTCGAGCGGCACGATGCCGCGGATGCCGATGGTGAGCGCGCTCTGGCGAGCCTCGAACGTGGCGATGCGCAGCGACGGGACCGAGCCATCCGCGAGATCGTAGAGGCTCTGGACGTGGCGGTCCTTGAGCGCTTCCTGGTTGACCACCGAGATCGAGATCGGGGTGGACTGGAGGTTGGTCTCGCGCTTGGTGGCGGTGACGACGATCTCCTGCAGCCCGCCGGTGTCGGCGGCCGGTGCGGTGGTGTCGGCGCCGGCTGCCGCCGTGTCGCCCGGAGTGGCTTGCGCCAGCGCCGGCGTGGCCGAAAGAGCCAGCGAAGCGCCGCCGATCATCAGCCACGAACGGAAGGACGTGGAGCGGTTCATCGTAAATACCCCCTGGAATGGTCTACCTGGCAGGCATTCGTGCCCGCTGCTGGCGCGGCCTCTAGAGGGGCGTGATGACAGTTTGTTGGCGGATATATGACGGTTGTGTGTCGCCTCGCAGAGTGAGGCTTAGCGGCCACACCTTCCCCGTCTCGCGGTTCTTTGGGCGGTCGCAAGGGCGACCTTTAAGCCTTTGAGTAGACAGCCTTGGGGAAATACCTAGGTGTGTCGGTTAAGGTTGGCACACCAGCCTTGGGCATAATCGCTTCACCACGAGATTCGGAAAAAAACTCCATGCGAGCAAATCGGTGCGGCGCCCTTTTCATGGGTGCCATCATGACGGTGGCGGCGGGATTGCCGGTGCCGGCAGCAGCCCAGGCGATCGCGCCTGTCGACCCTGCCGGAAGCGGCCCGGTCGTGGCCGCGCTGGGATGGATTCAAGGGACATTATTAGGTAATGTCGCGACGGCGGTGGCCGTGATGGCCGTGGCCGCGGTGGGGTTCATGATGTTGAGCGGCCGATTGAATTGGCGCTTCGGTGCGACCGTGATCGTCGGCTGCTTCGTGTTGTTCGGCGCCGGCGCGATCGTCTCGGGCATCCAGTCCGCGGCGGTGGGCGGCTGATGGCGGGCCAAGGCTCTCTGGCGCGCTACCCGGTCCATCGCGCGCTGACCCGCCCGCAGATGTTCGCAGGCGTCACCTACAGCTACTTCATCATCAACGCCGCGGTGACGACCGAGGTGTTCCTCATCACCAAGAGCTTCTGGGCGCTGCCCGCGGCCCTGGCGATGCACACCGTCGGCTATCTCGCATGCCTGCGCGAGCCGCGCGTGTTCGACTTGTGGATCGCGAAGGTCAGCAAGTGCCCGCGCGTGCCCAACTGGAGCCGCTGGGGCTGCAACAGCTACGCGCCCTGAATGGCACAGGGGCGCGGCGACAAGGACGAGACAATGGGCAAGCAACCGCCAAAGCAGCTGAGGGCCTGGGGCAGGAAGGAAGCCATGGCGGGCGACCGGCTGCCGTACTTGCGCCTGCTCGACGAGAACGTCGTGCTGCTGCGCGACGGATCGGTGATGCTCTCGCTGATGGTGCCCGGCTTCGCCTTCGAGACCGCCGATACCGACGAGCTCAACGCCCACGCGGCTACCCGCGAAGTGCTGCTGCGCTCCTCGCTCGACGCGCGCTTCGTGCTCTATCATCACGTCATCCGCCGCCGGGTCGAGATCGAGCTGGAGAGCCAGTTCGCCGATCCGTTGACGGCGCATATCGATGCGCGCTGGCGGCAGCGGACCAGCTCGGGCGCGCTGTTCGTCAACGACCAGTTCGTCACGCTGGTGCGCCGCCCGGCGCGCGGCAAGGCGGGCTGGCCGGACAAGCTGGCGCGGATGATGAAGCGCAAGGGTGCGGGCCCGGTCGAGGCCGATGCCGCCGATGTGCGGGCCTTGCGCGCGGCGGCAAGCGCGATGACCGCCTCGCTCGGCGCCTACGGAGCGAGGCTGCTGGGTGACTACGACAGCCCTGCCGGCCGCTGCTCGGAAGTGCTCGAATTGCTGAGCGCGCTTTACAACGGCGAGATGCGCCCGGTGCGCCGTCCCGCCGAGGATGCCGATGTCGGCCACATGCTGCCCTACCGCCGGGTCAGCTTCGGGCTCGATGCGATGGAACTGCGCGGGGCCAACGGCGTGACGTTCGGCTCGCTGGTCAGCCTGAAGGACTATCCGGACTCGACGGCGCCCGGCCTCACCGATCCGCTGCTGCGTTTGCCGTGCGAGCTGGTGCTGACCGAGACGTACGCCCCGTCCGACCGCCAGATCGCGCGCGAGCGGATCGACCTGGCCCTGCGTCGTCTCAAGTCCGCCGACGAGGAGGCGATGGCCGAGCGGCGCGAGATGGCCAGCGCCCGCGATGCCCTGGGAACCGGTGCGGTCGGCTTCGGCGATCATCACCTCTCGGTCCTCGTCCGTGCGCCGAACCTCGCGGTGCTGGACGAGGCGACGGCGCTCTGCGCGGCGGCGCTGGCCGACGCCGGCGCGGTGGCGGTGCGCGAGGACGTCAACCTCGAGCCCGGCTTCTGGGGGCAGATGCCCGGCAACGAGGCGCTGATCGTGCGCCGCGCGCTGATCTCCAGCGCCAACATGGCCTGCTTCGGCAGCTTGCACGGCTTTGCCATGGGCCAGGCGAGCGGCAATCACTGGGGCGAGGCGGTGACGCTGCTCGCCACGACCAGCCAGACGCCGTTCTTCTTCAATTTCCATCAGGGCGACCTGGGCAACTTCACCGTGATCGGCCCCTCGGGCTCGGGCAAGACGGTGGTGATGAACTTCCTCGCCGCGCAGGCGCAGAAGTTCGATCCGCGCACGATCCTGTTCGACAAGGATCGCGGCGCCGAAGTGTTCGTGCGCGGGATCGGCGGCACTTACAGCCGCATCGCCGCCGGGCACCCCACCGGTTTCAACCCGCTGGCGCTGCCCGACACGGCGGTGAACCGCGCCTTCCTGCGCGACTGGCTGGGCGTGCTGCTGGACGCCAAGGGACCCGAAGAGCTGGCGACGATCGCCGGCGCGGTCGACGCGGCCTACCACAACGACCCCGCGCTGCGCCGCTTGTCCCACTTCCGCGAACTGCTCGCCGGCTCCCGCCGCCCCGAGCCGGGCGACCTCGCGTCTCGTCTGGACGCCTGGATTGCCAATGGCCCCAATGGCGGCGGCGAGCATGGCTGGCTGTTCGACAATGCGATCGACCGGCTCGACATGTCCGCGCGCAAGCTCGGCTTCGACATGACGGCGCTGCTGGAAAGCCCGCGGCTGCGCACGCCGACGATGATGTACTTGTTCCACCGCATCGAGGAACGGCTCGACGGCGAGCCGACGATGATCCTGATCGACGAGGGTTGGAAGGCGCTCGACGACGAGGTCTTCGCCGCGCGCATCCGCGACTGGCTCAAGACCTTGCGCAAGCGCAACGCGCTGGTCGGCTTCGCCACGCAATCGGCGCGCGACGCGCTCGACAGCCGCATCGCCACTGCGCTGGTCGAGCAGACCGCGACGATGCTGTTCATGCCCAACGCCCGCGCCCGGGCGGAGGACTACTGCGACGGTTTCGGCCTCACCGCGCACGAACTCGACGTCATTCGCACGCTGCCGGCGCACTCGCGCTGCTTCCTGATCCGCCAGTCGGACGCCTCGGTGGTGGTGCGGCTCGACTTGTCGGGCATGCCCGAAGTGCTGACGGTCCTCTCCGGGCGCGAGAGCACGGTGCGCAAGCTCGATGGCTTGCGCGAACGCTACGGCGATGCGCCCGAGGCGTGGTTCGCGCCGCTCACCGGCATGGAGTGGCCTGGTGGCGACTGGGCGGATGGCGACGAGCCGCCGCTCTGGACCGAGGCGGCGGAGTAAGCGGCATGAGCATGTGCGAACAGCTCACTCAAGCGGCGTCCGGCGGCGTCGCCCCGGCCTTGCGCGCGGTCGACTGCGTGGCGGGCGAGATGACTGGCGCGGCGTTCGGCCGTCTGTTCGGCGCGGGCGGGGCGATGGCACCGGCGCTGATCATCCTGCTGACCCTTTATATTGCCTTCTTCGCCATCTCGCTGCTGACCGGGCGTTCGAGCCTCGGCATCTCGGCACTGACGCCGCGCATGCTGACGCTGGGCCTGGTGCTGACGTTCGCCACCAGCTGGATCGCGTACCAGAGCGTGGTGTGGAACCTCGCGGTCGGCGGTCCGGACTGGATCGCGAGCATGCTGATGGGCGCCAAGGGCTCGGCCACCGAGCTGTTCGGCAACCGCATCGACATCGTGTTCAACGTCATCGCCGAGCGTGCGGGCGGCTCCACGCCGGTGCAGGCCGCGGCGGGCGCGCAGGCGGTGGCCGCGAGCGGAGGTCAGTCGGGCCAGGGCCTGTTCTCGCCTGAAAGTGTGCTTTGGCTGGGTGCGCTGCTGCTGCTGCTCGGCACCGTGGGCGTGCTGTTGACCGCGCGGATCGCGCTGGCCGTGCTGATGGCGTTGGGACCGGTCTTCGTCGTCATGGCGCTGTTTTCCGGTACGCGGGGGCTGACCGCCGGTTGGCTGCGCGGGGTGGTGCTGACCGCGCTGACGCCGCTGTTCGTGGTGCTCGCCGGCAGCATCACGCTGGAACTCCTGGTGCCGATCGTGCGGACCCTGACGATGGACCTTAACGAGATCGACGGCCGCGCCGCGATGGCGCTGTTCGTGGTCGCCGCGGTGCACATGGCGCTGATGGTGATGGTGCTCAAGGTCGCCGGCACGATGGTCTCGGGCTGGCAGGTCTTCGGCCTTGCGAGCGGCAAGGCGGCGATCCGCGACGGCGCCCAGCCGACCATGGGCATGCCCGCGCCGTTCACGTATGGCGCGGCCGCCGAACCGGGGCTTGCGGGTGGGAGCCGCCGCAGTGCTCTGGCCGCCGCGATCGGCGCGCAGCCGCTCGAAGTCGCTCGCTCCGGCGACGGCGTTGCCCGCTCGGGCGAGCGCCGTGCTGCGATCACCCATGTCAGCGGCGGCGGCCTTGCGCCGATCGCTCCGGACGGCGTCTCGCGCGCCCGGGGCATCGGCAGCCGCTTCCGCTCCGCCTCGAACGACACGGGGCGACGCATGACGTCCATCCCGTCCAAGGAGATGATCCGATGAACCGCGGCTTCCTGCTCGCCGCCGCTGCTGCCGGAGCGCTCATCGCGCAAGGCCCGGCGCGCGCCGACGAGCGCATCCAGACGCACCCTTACGCCGGCAACGAAGTGGTGCGGATCGATGGACGCACCGGCGTCCAGGCGACCATCCAGTTCGCCGAGGGCGAGGCCATCGAGAACGTCGCCATTGGCGATTCGCAGACCTGGCAGGTCACGCCCAACAAGCGCGCCGACCTGCTGTTCGTGAAGCCCGTCACCGCCGGCGCGCGCACCAACATGACGGTGGTGACCGACCGGCGCACCTACTTCTTCGATCTCGTGGCCTCGCCCCGCGCCAAGCCGATCTACCTGCTGCGCTTCACCTACAAGGAGGAGCCGAAGAAGGAGGCGGCAGCACCGGCCGCTGCCGCGCTTGCCGCGCTGAACCCTGCCGAGCAAGCGGTCGTCGCCGGTGCGCCCGACGCGCTGCCGGCCGACCCGGCGATGCTCAACTTCGCCTGGAACCCCAAGGGCGACGCCCGGGTGCTGCCTGCGCGGGTCTACGACGACGGCAACGCCACTTACCTGCTGTGGAGCGAGAAGAGCCAGGTGCCCGCGATCCTGACGCTGAACGAGAAAGGCGAGGAAGGGCCGATCAATTACGCCGTGCGCGGCCGCACGATCGTGATCGACGAAGTGCCCCGCGTGCTCCTGCTGCGCTCGGGCAAGGCGAGCGCCACGCTGGTCAACGCGCGGCCCGCCGCAGTGGCCACTGTCCCGGCAGGCGCACCGGCAGGCGCACCGGCCGATGCCGCCGCCGCTCCGGCCCGCGTGGCGCCCGCTTCGGTCGCCGCCGCCACCCCCATGCCCGCTCGGGAGAACTGATCGATGGCCCCCAACTCCGCCTTGCGCGAACGCCTCGCCCCCGCCGACGCCGCCGATCCGCGCGAGCAGACGGGCGCCGAGGTCATCGACCTTGCCACCCGGCAGGTCTTGCCCGCCGTCAACCAGCGCAAGCGCGGCGACGGGCTGGGGCTTGCCGCCGGGATCGCCGTCGTGGCTGGGCTCGGCGCGCTGACCTTGTGGGCGATGGATTCGGGGCGCCGGACTTCCGAGCAGCCCGCCGGCACCGCCGCCGTCGCGCCTACACCGATGCCGGTCGTGCCGCCTGCGGCGATCACCCCGGTGCCGGCCACAGCGGTTACGCCGGCGCCTCAGCCGGCGCCGGGGCCGCAGCCGGTGCTCGCGCTCAATCCGGCGACCAGCCCGCAGGCGAGCGTCAATCCCTACGCCAGCCCCACGGTGGTCTTCGACGTCGGTGCCGCCACCGCGCCCGTGCTGGCTCCCGGCGGCAAGCCCGAGTTCAAGGCCGGCAATGCCAACGAGGACTTCGCCGCGCGTCTGGGCGGGCTCGGTGGCTCCTCCGCCGAAGCTTCGCGCAGCTTCGATCCGGCGACGACGGTCACGCAAGGCACGCTGATCCCGGCCGTGCTGGAGACCGCGATCGACACCGACGTGCCCGGCTTCGTGCGCGCCATTGTCAGCACCGACGTGCGCAGCTTCGATGGCAGGACCGTGCTGGTGCCGCGCTCCTCGCGCCTGATCGGCCAGTACAAGAGCGGCCTCACCGCCGGCCAGAAGCGCGCCTACGTGATCTGGACAAGGCTGATCCGCCCCGATGGCGTTTCGGTCGATCTTGGGTCCCCGGCGATCGCGTTCGGCGGCGAGACGGGGCTGGAAGGCAAGGTCAACAGCCACTTCTTCGAGCGCTTCGGCTCGGCGATGCTGCTTTCGGTCGTCGGCGGGCTGACGAACCTGGTCGGCAGCGGTTCCTCGGTCGTGGTCGGCGGCGGCCAATCGGCGGCGGCGACGGCGGTGCAGCAGGGCGGCCAGGTCGGCCCGACGATCCGCGTCCGCCAGGGCGAGCCGATCCGCGTGTTCACCGCGAAGGATCTCGATTTCTCGAAGGTGAAGTGAGCGTGGCGGACGTGCACTCGCTGCCGGGTCGGGCCGAACCGGCGCCCGCAGCCTCGCGCAGCGTCTACCTCGACGCCTACCTCGCGCCCTTGCGGCCCTGGCTCGAGCGCGAGAGCGTAACCGAGATCCTGGTCAACCGCCCGGGCGAGATCTGGGTCGAGGATGCCGACATGGGCGGCATGAGCCGGGTCGCGCTCCCGGCAATGGACAACCAGCTGCTGCAGCGCCTGGCCGAGCAAGTCGCGCGCATCAGCCACCAGGGGATCAACCGCGAGCATCCGCTGCTTTCGGCCACGTTGCCGGCGATCGCGGGACAAAGTGGCGCGCGCATCCAGCTCGTCGGCCCGCCGGCGACGCGCGGCGACTGGGCGATGGCGATCCGTCGCCACCGCCTCCTCGACTTGCCGCTCGACGCCTACGATCGCGGCCCACTCCTGCCGTGCGCCGACGCGCCGGCACCCGACCCCTTCGCCGAGCCGATCGCCTACTTGCGCGATGCGATCCGGCGGCGGCGCACGATCCTGATCTCCGGCGGCACCTCGACCGGCAAGACCACCTTCCTCAACGCCATGCTACGCGAGATTCCCGTACACGAGCGTGTCGTGCTGGTGGAAGATACGCCCGAGCTGCGGCTGCCCGGCGCCAACGGCGTGGGCCTGATCGCGGTGAAGGGAGAGCTGGGCGAAGCGAAAGTCTCCGCCAACGACTTGCTCCAGGCCGCGCTGCGCCTGCGCCCCGACCGCATCGTGCTGGGCGAGCTGCGCGGCGGCGAGACGGTCAGCTTCCTGCGCGCGATCAACACCGGCCATCCCGGCTCGTTCTCGACCGTGCACGCCAATACTCCGCGCGGCGCGCTCGAGCAGATCGCGTTGATGAGCATGCAGACCGGCATCGGCCTGACCCGCAGCGAGACCCTGGAGTACGCCGCCTCGGTGATCGACGTCGTCGTCCAGCTCGACCGCGAGGGCGGCAAACGCGGCATCGCCATGATCGCGGAGAGCCGCGAACTGGTGGGTTGAGCGCGGGGCGTGTCGAAGCGAGGTTACGCGCCTGCGCCGATGTGGCAGGGTGGTGCGATGACCATCCGGACCTTGCTATCGTGATCGGGCGCCGCCCGCTGATCACGGGCCTAGCCGCCGCAGCCCTGACACCGACCGCGGCCACGGCCTCGTTGACACCGCCGGCTGGCGTTCCGCTGGAGACGATCCGGCAGGTGCCAAGCCGCGCCGCCCTGGCCTCGCTCGAGGCGAAGGTGGGCGAGGCCGTGTTGCTGACGGAGGCCGGCCGGCAGGGCTTCTTCGTCCTGCGCGAGGGAGCAGTGCCCGCGTCGGACCCGTTACAGGGCCTCAGTGCGCCCAGCGGGCGCCGCGAGTATCACTGGGCCCGCCTCTGGGATGGTACGACGGGGTATCCCGAGTGGTTCGGGGCGCGCTCTGGCGACCCGACGGCGGCCGACGTGAACAAGGGGGCGATCGAAGCGTGCATCGCCCTGTGTCCGGTGACGCAACTTGCCGCTTCGGCGTATTACATGTCCGACACGCTGCGCATCGCCGTCAGCAATCGGACCGTGCGTGGCGCGGTGATGTCGCTGGTGCCGCCGTCCTATCTGGAAGGCTCGCGCATCCTGTGCACCGATCGCAACAAGGACGTGATCCGCGTCGGCGGCAACGATCCGGGCAGCGTCGTCGCGGTCGTGCGCATTGAGGAAGTGACCGCGGCCTGGAGCGTCGACCTGGTCCCGCCGGCCCCTGGCCGCGAAGCTTATGCGCCCGCCGGCTTCCGCGTCGAGCATGTGCTGACCTCGAACTTGGAACGATGCTTCGTGTGGAACCCGATCATCGGCTTCCGCTTCAACCAGGCGATCGACACCCGCGTCATCGACTGGGGCGTGGGCCGATTCCAAAGCTACGGCGGCGGCGACTTCTTCCGCGGGATCTATGTCCAGGGCAGACCCCGCCGCTTCGCGGGCGGTAACGCCTCGCTTTATCTACAGGACGGCAACGTCAGCACTTCGGCGGAGTTGCGGGCCTCGTTCCGCCAGGCAACCGCCATCTTCGCCGACGCCGACTTCGCCGACCTCTACATCCTTGGGCTTGAGACCTCGCAGATTCCTTTTCCCATCATCCTCGACGGTGCGGGAGGCGATTTCATCGGCGGCCACGGCGATGTGCACATCCGCAACCTGGTGCTCGACCAGATCATTGGTGACGGCATCACCGTGCGCAACACCAACAAGCTCACCAAGATCCAGATCGACGGCGGCTATATCCAGATCGTCGACAGCCAGCAGCGCAACAAGGGTCTCTGGTTCGAGAACGGGGGCGGGCAGATCACCGTGGCCAACCTGCAGATCACCGGGGAGGACATCAGCAAGACCGCGATCGGCATCTATCTCAAGGACCGCCCGAACGTGGCCATTTCCGACACGGTGATCGTCGAGAACATGGCGTTCCCGGTCACGGTCGAGAAGAACTGCGCGCGCCTGTCCCTCGCCTGTACCATCAATGCCGGCATCATGGCGCGAAAGGACCATGCCGCGGTGACCATCGACGCCGCGCAGCAATCGTCTCTGCGGCCCAAGGTAACGGGCGACGAAGGTGCCTGGACGGCCGGAATCGAGCTGCTGGGCGCCGCGCACGATCGTGTCGCCATCGAGCCGACCATGATCGATCCGGCCTCAGTCTCGCCGGGGCGCAAGGTGGTGGTGAACGGCAAGCCGATCGGCGCCAGCGGTTACTACAGCTCGGCCGGCGATCGCAGCCGGGAAGGTACCGGCATCAGCGTTACCGGCATCGTCGGCTGACGCCTCAGGCGTCGGCGACGACTTTGACGTGCCACGCGCAGCCGAGCCACTCGGCCAGCGTGCGCAAGTCCTTGCCGATGGCGTTGCTGTAGAGCGCCTGGAGCGGCTCCTCCAGCGCGAGCACCAGCTCGCCGTCTTCGATCCGGAGTGCCGTGCGGGCCAGGGCCTCGTCGGCGCAGCCGGTGAGGCGCCGGCACAGGCGGATGGCAAGGCCCCAGCCGATCGCCTCGCGCAAGTCGCCCGCCGTCGCGAGCCGGGCGAATTCGGGCGGCACTTGCGTCAGCCCGGAGTTGGCGAAGACGGTCATCGCCATCATCGCGCGGCCGCGTGCGTTGAGGCCGAGCCAGCGCTTGCGCAGCGCCCAGCCCATCGCTTGCTCGGCGCGCATGTTCGGTTCCGAGCGCATCGCGGCAAGCGCCAGCATCGTTGAGGCAATGCGCAAGTTGCCGTTGCCGGGCGCGTCGGCGCAGACCGCCTCGGTCCAGCGCGCCACCGCCGCCGCGTGCTCGGCATGGACCAGCGAGGTTGCGACGAAGGCGGAGACGCCCGCCAGCATGGGATCCTGCGCCCGGGTCGCGGGGTCGAGCTGCGCGAACAGCAGCCCCTCGCGCAGGCCCCACGAGGAGAAGACGATGCGCGATGGGCCGATCCCCTCGATGAGCTCGCCCAGAAGCGCCGCCGCATCGGGCAGGCTGGCGAGGCGCGCGGTGGAGATACGCGGGTCGGCGCGCTCGGGCCGGCCCTTCTCGAACTGACGGCACAGCCGCAGCGCGTCGGCCGGCTCCAGCTCGAAGTCGTGCGGATCGTCGAGCGGCCAGGCGATCTCATGCATGGCCTGCAGCGCCAGCGCGCGCCACGAGCCGCCGACGATGTAGAGCGGCAGCCCCGCGCCCGAGTTCCAGCCCGCCCTGGCCAGCCCCTCGCGCACGGTCGCCGCGAACTTCGCCGGACCGGGCGCGCGCAGTTCGGGCAGGCGCAAGCTGCCGTAGGGCAGGGTAATGCCGCCGCGGGGTCCGTCCCCGTCGATCGCGACCAACTCCAGGCTACCCCCGCCCAGATCGCCGACCGTGCCCCGCGCGCCGGGGAAGGCGGCGATCACGCCGGTGGCGCTGGCCCGCGCCTCCTCCTCGCCGGTGAGCAGCCGGGGTGAAAGTCCCAGCGCGCGCACCGCCGCGAGGAACTCTGGCCCGTTGGCGGCATCGCGGCTCGCGGCGGTGGCGACGCATTCCACATGAGTGACACCGAGCAGATCCAGCATCGCGGCGAAGCGGGCGAGGGCGGAGAGCGCGGTGTCGATCGCCTTGGCCGAGAGCGCGCCCGTCTTGCCCAGGTCCTTGCCCAGCTTGGCGCTCACCTTTTCGTTCAGCAGCACGACCGGCGCGCGCGGCGGGCCGTTGTACACGACCAGCCGAACCGTGTTCGAACCGATATCTATGATGGCGCGCTTCTCGCCCGTCGTCTGGCCGGTGCCGGTCATGATCGTTCAGCGAATCGCTCAGCCCTAGGTTCCGCAGCCCTTATGTCAGAGCGTGCCGCGCCGAAGCGAGAGCTTGGGCACCTCTCTTCCACTGTCGAGAGAGGCGCCTCGTCCCGAAAGCGAGGGATTGGTCATGAAATAGCGGTGCAGGTTGAAGGCGCTCTCCGTTTCGCCGAGCATACCGACGCGGGTGTAGGCGCCGTTCGCCGCGAGCAGCCAGCTCTGTTCGACATCGAGCAGGTTGGCGAGCATCACCTGGCCCAGAACCTGGTCGTGCACGGTCCTGTTGCGGATCGGCACCAGCAGCTCGACCCGCCGGTCGAGGTTGCGGCTCATGCCATCGGCCGAAGTGATGAACACGCGCGCGCGGCGGCTGGGCAGCTCGTGGCCGTTGGCGAAGGCCCAGATGCGCCCGTGTTCGAGGAAGCGGCCGATGATGGACTTGACGGTGATCGTCTCCGACAATCCCTCGACGCCCGGGCGCAGGCAGCAGATGCCGCGAATGACCAGGATGATCCGTACCCCCGCCTGGCTGGCGGCATAGAGCCGGTCGATCAGCTGGCTGTCGGTCAGCGAATTGAGCTTGGCCCAGATCGCGGCGGGCTTGCCGCCTTGCGCATTGGCGATCTCGGCGTCGATCCGCTCGTAGAGCTTGGGACGCAGGCTGACCGGCGAGATCGAGAGCAGCTCGGTCTGGGGCTCGACGTAGCCGGTGATGAAGTTGAACAGGCGCACCACGTCGCGCCCGACTTTCGGATCGGCGGTGAAGTAGGACAAGTCGGTGTAGATGCGCGCGGTCACCGGGTGGTAGTTGCCGGTGCCGAAGTGGCAGTAGGTGCGATAACCCTCGCCCTCGCGCCGCACCACCATCGAGACCTTGGCGTGGGTCTTCCAGTCGACGAAGCCGTAGATCACCTGGACGCCCGCCCGCTCGAGCTGGCTGGCCCACAGCAGGTTCTGCTCCTCGTCGAAGCGGGCCTTGAGCTCGACCACCGCGGTCACCGACTTGCCCTGCTCGGCCGCGGCGATCAGCGCGTTGATGATCGCGGACTGCTTCCCGGCGCGGTAGAGCGTCTGCTTGATCGCGATCACGTCGGGATCGCGGGCCGCCTGCCTGAGGAAGTCGATGACGACCTCGAAGCTTTCGTAGGGGTGCTGGACGACGATGTCCTTCTCGCGGATCGCCGCGAAGCAGTCGCCATCGTGCTCCAGGATGCGCTCGGGATAGCGCGGCGCGTAAGGCTCGAACTTCAGCTCGGGCCGGTCGACATCGGCGATCGCGGCGAGGCCGGCGACGCCGATCAGGCCGCCGGTCTTGATCACCAGCGCGTGGTCGAGGCCCAATTGCGCGCGCAGCAGGTCCTCGGCCGCGGGATCGAACCTGCCCTGGAGTTGCAGGACGATGACCATGCCGCGCCGCCGCCGCTGGATCGCGGTGCGGAACACGCGGACCAGGTCCTCGGCATCCTCCTCGATCTCGATGTCGCTGTCGCGCAGGACGCGGAACACGCCGTGGCCGTTGAGCTTGAAGCCGGGGAACACCTCGTGCGCCTGGCGGCAGATCAAGTCCTCGATCGAGATGAAGGTTGCCTGCTCGCCAGGGATCCGCACGAAGCGCGGCAGCGCCTGCGGGATCAGGATCATCTCCATCACCTTGGCGCTGTCGGCCAGGCGGGTGAGCGAGAACAGGATGCCGACGCCGGTGTTGGCGACGAAGGGGAAAGGGTGGGCCGGGTCGATCGCCTGCGGGGTGAGGACCGGCATGACCTGTTCCAGGAAGTAGTCGCGCAGCCAATGCTCGCCGTCGAGGGTCAGCTTCTCCTCGCCGACGACGGCGATGCCGCACTCGTTCAGCCGCGCCTTGAGGTCGCCCCAGATGCGCTGTTGCGAGTGCTCCAGCTTGAGCACTTCCTCATGGATTGCGGCGAGCTGCTGGGTCGGGGTGAGCCCGTCGATCGAGATCTCCTCGATCTGCCGGCGCACCTGTCCGGCGAGGCCGGCGACGCGCACCGTCAGGAATTCGTCCAGGTTGCTGCCCGAGATCGACAGGAACCGCAGCCGCTCGAGCAGCGGATAACGCGGGTTCTCGGCCTCCGCGAGCACCCGCTCGTTGAATGCCAGCCAGCTCAACTCGCGATTGAAGTACCGCGCCGGCGAAGGCGCGGCCTCCGCCTCGCTCGAGACATCGGCAACCAGCGGCTTGAGTTCATGGCTATCGAGCATGGTTTCCTTCGGGAGATCCCCCATCGGGGGCGGACGGCCCCACAATCACCCCATCGCGGGCGAAGGTCAAAGGCTTGGTGCAAGTGTCATGATCTGAGGTGAACGAAGACCCCACATGCCCGTTGCAGTGCAGCAAGGTTTGCCGCACTCTCTGCGGCGATGATCAAAGCTGCATTGCATCACCTCACCCGCTATCGATACTCCCGGCGCATCCGGCTTGGGCCGCAGGTGATTCGGTTGCGACCCGCGCCGCATAGTCGCACGGCGGTGCCGAACTATTCGCTCAAGATCAGTCCGCCCGAGCACTTCCTGAACTGGCAGCAGGACCCGCACGGCAACTGGCTGGCGCGCGTGGTGTTTCCCGATCCGGTCGATCACTTCTCGATCGAGGTGGATCTGCTGGCCGAGCTGGCGGTGATCAACCCGTTCGACTTCTTCGTCGAACCCGATGCCGAGGAATACCCTTTCGCCTACTCGGACACGCTCAAGTCCGATCTCTCGGCTTACTTCGACATCGAGGCGCAAGGCCCGCTGTTCGAGGCGCTGGTCGCCGAGCATACCGGCTACACCGGACGCACGGTCGACTTCCTGGTCGACATCAACAGCCGCCTGCAGCAGCGCATAGGCTACGTGATCCGCATGGAATCAGGCGTGATGACGCCCGAGGAGACGCTGGGGCAGGGCATCGGCTCGTGCCGCGATTCGGCCTGGCTGCTGGTGCAGCTGCTGCGCCGGCTCGGCTTTGCCGCGCGGTTCGTCTCGGGATACTCGATCCAGCTCGTCGCCGATGTGACGCCCAAGGTCGGGCCGACCGGCGTGAGCCAGGACGTGACCGACCTGCACGCCTGGGCCGAGGCCTATGTGCCCGGCGCCGGCTGGATCGCGCTCGACGCGACGTCGGGCATGTTCGCGGGCGAGGGGCACATTCCGCTCTGCGCGACGCCGCACTATCGCTCCGCCACGCCGATCGAGGGCCTCGCCGAGCCGGCCGAAGTCGACTTCCACTTCGAGATGGACGTCAGCCGCATCGCCGAGGCGGTGCGCATCACCAAGCCGTTCACCGAGGACCGCTGGGCCGCGCTGCTGGCGCTGGGCGACAAGGTCGATGCCGATCTCGTCGCGGGCAAGGTCAACCTGACGATGGGCGGCGAGCCGACCTTCATCGCCGACAGCGACTTCGAGGCGCCGGAGTGGAACGGCGCCGCCGTCGGTCCGACCAAGGCGGCCTATGCGGACGAGTTGATCCGCCTGCTGCGCGAAAAGTTCGCGCCGGGCTCGCTGCTCCACCATGGGCAGGGCAAGTGGTATCCGGGCGAGAGCCTGCCGCGCTGGGGCTATTCGCTCTACTGGCGCAAGGACGGCGTGCCGATCTGGAGCGACGCCGGCCTGATCGCGGCCGAGCAGCCGATGGCCAAGGGCGCCGAGGCCGAGCCGGCGCCGACCATCGATCCCGATGTCGCGGGCGAGATCCTGCGCGCGGCGGCGCAGAACCTGGGCGTCGAGCCGGAATTCGTGCAGCCGGTGTTCGAGGATGCGAGCGAGTGGGCGGACAAGGAGGAGGAGCTCCCGGTCAACGTCACGCCGCTGGAACCGCACATCGAGGACGAGGAACTGGCGCGCCGCTTCAAGCGGACCTACCGGCGCGGCTTCGACAAGCCGGTCGGTTTCGCGCTGCCGGTGCAGCGCTGGAACGCCGAGGTCGCGAAGACTCCGCGCTGGAGAAGCGAGCTGTGGACGGTGCGCAAGGGTTCGCTCACCGCGGTGCCGGGTGACAGTGCCATCGGCTATCGCCTGCCGCTGGGCTCGCTGCCTTACGTGCCGCCCGCCGACTATCCCTACATCCATCCGCGCGACACCGCCGAGCCGCGCGAGCCGCTGGTCGATTTCCGCGAACAGGTGATCGAACGCGGCGAGGAGCTGCGCGAGGCGGCTGCGCCCAGGACGGCGCCCGAGCAGCGCTCCGAGCGGGTGGCGATGCCCGAGGGCAATGCGCAGGAGATCGTCGAGCAGCAGCTGATCGAAGGCGCGGTGCGCACGGCGATGACGATCGAGCCGCGCGGCGATTTCCTCGCCGTGTTCATCCCGCCGACCGAGCGGCTGGAAGACTACCTCGAACTGGTAGCTTCGGTGGAGGTCGTCGCGAAGGAGCGCGGCGTCCCGGTGCGGATCGAGGGCTATCCGCCGCCGCCCGATCCGCGCATCCAGGTGCTCAAGGTCACGCCCGATCCCGGCGTGATCGAGGTGAACATCCACCCCAGCGCGTCGTGGCGCGAGACGGTGGAGATCACCGAGACGCTTTACGATTGCGCGCGCGAGATCGGGCTCACCGCCGACAAGTTCATGGTCGACGGGCGCTCGATCGGCACCGGCGGGGGCAACCACATCGTGCTCGGCGGGCCGAGCCTGCTGGAGAGCCCGTTCATCCGCCGGCCGGACCTGCTCAAGAGCTTCGTGATCTACTGGCAGCGCCATCCCTCGCTCAGCTACTTGTTTTCCGGCCTGTTCATCGGCCCGACCAGCCAGAGCCCGCGCATCGACGAGGCGCGGCACGACAGCCTCTACGAGCTGGAGATCGCGCTGGCGCAAGTCGGCGGTCCCGATCAGCCGCAACCCGCGCCCTGGGTGGTCGACCGCCTGTTCCGCAACTTGCTCACCGACCTTACCGGCAACACGCACCGCACCGAGATCTGCATCGACAAGATGTTCTCGCCCGACGGTCCGACCGGCCGCCTGGGCCTGGTCGAGTTCCGCGGCTTCGAGATGCCGCCAGACGCCAAGATGTCGTTGGCCCAGCAACTGCTGCTGCGCGCGTTGACGGCGTGGTTCTGGAACGAACCGCTTGGTGGCCCGTTGGTCCGCTGGGGCACACAGCTCCACGACCGCTTCATGCTGGGCCATTTCGTCTGGGAGGATTTCCTCGATGTCCTCGCCGACCTCGACCGAGCCGGTTACCACTTCGACCCCGCCTGGTTCGAGGCGCAGCGCATGTTTCGCTTCCCGGTGCACGGCGCCATCGAGGGCGGCGGCGTGAGTCTGGAGATCAGTCATGCGCTCGAACCGTGGAACGTGCTGGGCGAGACCGGCGCGATCGGCGGCACGGTGCGCTATGTCGACAGCTCGACCGAGCGGCTGCAGGTCAAGGCCAGCGGCCTTGTCGAAGGGCGCCACGTGATCACATGCAACGGCCGGCGCGTGCCGCTCACCCGCACGGCGGCGGGCGAGGGCGTGGGCGGGGTGCGGTACAAGGCCTGGGCTCCGGCCGAGTGCCTCCACCCGATGATGGCCGCGCATGCGCCGCTGACCTTCGATATCTTCGACACGTGGAACAGCCGCTCGCTGGGCGGATGCGTCTATCATGTCGCGCACCCGGGCGGCCGCAATTACGACGACGTGCCGGTGAACGGCTACGAGGCGGAGGCGCGCCGCAAGGCCCGCTTCCAGGAGCACGGCCATTCGCCGGGCAAGTTGGCGACGCCGCCCGAGGAAGCCGCCGGAGAGTTCCCCTTCACGCTCGACTTGCGCCGGCCTGTGCGTGGCCATTGAGGCACTGCGCGCCTGCTCCCCTCCCCTTCAGGGGAGGGGCTGGGGGTGGGGGTTCTCGGCCTCCTACGGGGCTCGCCGGTCAGGTCTGCTAACGACGCAAACCCCCACCCCAACCCCTCCCCTGAAGGGGAGGGGCTTGAAGGCGCGAGCCCGACTGCGCACGAACACTCGTCATGGCGACTGAAGCGCCGCCGCTCGCCGCGCAGACATCCGGCTGGCTCGACGCCTATCCGGTGGATGCGACCGCGGGCGATCTCTATAGCGGCGCCTCGCCCGATGTCGCCGCGCGCTGGCAGGCGGTCGCGGCCGGGCTTTCGGGCATCGCCGAGGACGGGCCCGGATCGCTCGCCGAAGTCGCCGCGCGCCACATCGACGACCTGGGCCTCACCTTCCGCATCGCCGGTGACGAGGACGAGCGCGCCTGGCCGATCACGCCGCTGCCGCTGATCGTCGGCGCGGACGAATGGGCCGAGGTCGAGCGCGGGCTGATCCAGCGCGCCACTCTGTTCGAGCGGCTGGCCGGCGACATCTACGGCCCGCAGACTGTGGTCAGCGAGGGGCATTTGCCCGCCGCGGTGATCGCCGGCAGCCCGTTCTTCGCGCGCAAGATGCTGGGCCGTGGCCCCGACAGCGGGCACTTCATCCACGTCTACGCGGCCGATCTGGCGCGCGGGCCGAAAGGCCAGTGGCGCGTGCTCAACGACCGGGTGCGCCTCGCGACCGGCGTGGGTTACGCCCTGGAGAACCGGCTGGCGATGTCGCGCTTCACCGACGCGCTGCTGGCAGACACGCAAGTGCGGCGCCTGGCCGACTTCTTCGCCCGCCTGCGCGAAGGCATCGCCGCCGATTGCCGCCGCGAATCGCCGCGCGTCGCGCTGCTCACGCCCGGCCGCTTCAACCAGACGTATGCCGAGCAGGCGCATCTCGCCCGCTACCTCGGGCTCCCGCTGGTCGAGGGACGCGACTTGTCGGTGCAGGAGGACCGCTTGTTCGTCGGCACCATCGCCGGGCCCAAGCGGGTCGACGCGGTCTGGCGCTGGGTCAACACCAACGCGCTCGACCCGATGAGCTTCGATGCCAAGTCGCAGATCGGCGTCGCCAACATGTTCGACGCCTGGGCCGCCGGCGGGCTGGAGATCGCCAACTGCCCCGGGGTCGAAGTGCTGGAATCGCCGGCCTTCAGCGCCTTCATGCCGCGCCTTTGCCGCAAGCTGCTGGGCGAGGCGCCGATCCTGCCGACCGTCGCCACCTGGTGGTGCGGCCAGCATGCCGAGGCGGAGACGGTACGCGCGCGCTTCGCCGAGCTGGCGCTGGTGCCCGCCTTCGGCCAGCCGGTCGAAGGTCTCGACACGACCAGTCCCGTGCCTGCCGCCAGCCTCGATGAGCAGCATCGCGCCGCGCTGTTCGAGGCGATGCGCCGCCGGCCGATGGACTATTGCGCGCAGGAGATCGTCCAGCTTTCGACCACGCCGACAGTCATCGACGGTGCGGTGGTGCCACGCCCGTTCACCTTGCGCGCCTTCGTCGCCCGCACCGCCGACGGCGCGTGGACGGTGATGCCGGGCGGCTTCGCGCGCATTGCCGCCGACGCGACGCTGCCGACCTCGCTCATCGGCAGCGGCGACTTGTCCGCCGACTGCTGGGTGGTCGACCAGGCGCCGACCGGCGCGCCGGCCTGGGGCACGCTGGGCCGCGAGCCGCCGATCTCGCGCGGCGGCGGCATCCTTGCCAGCCAGGCGGCGGACAACCTTTTCTGGTTCGGCCGCTACAATGCGCGTGCCGAGATCACCGTGCGCGTGGTGCGCGCGATCCTGGGCAGCTCGTTCGAAGTCGACGGCGGCCGCGCTGGCGAGGCGGGCGTGCGCCGCTCGCTGGCGCAGTTGCTGTTCAACTGGATGGCGATCGACGGCCCGGTGGTGGACCAGCCGGTGCCCGCGATCTGCGCCGCCGCGCTGGCCGAGCAGCGCCTGCCCGGCGGCGTCGCGGCGCTGCTGGCGCGACGGCACGAAGTCGGCCTGGGCCTGCGCGAGCGGTTCGCACGCGATTTTTGGCGCCTCGTGAGCCGGCCGATGCCGTTCATCGACGCGCAGCGCCCCCAAGCCCTGCTCTCCGCCGCCAATGGCCTTGTCGAGCACTTCGGCGCGCTCGCGGGCTTCGCGTCGGAGAACATGGTGCGTGGCTCGGCCTGGCGCTTCCTGGAGATCGGCACCCGCATCGAGCGCGCGCTCGCGACGTGCCGCATCGCCGCGCACTTGCTGCAGGCGGCTACGGGGCAGGAGGCGGAGGCCGATCACCTGGGCACGCTGCTCGACTTGTGCGACAGCCAGATCGTCTACCGCTCGCGTTACCTGACCGGGCCGATGCGCAATCCGGTGCTCGACCTCGTGCTGCTCGATCCCGACAACCCGCGCTCGCTGATGTTCCAGGTCTGCGAGATCGTGGGTCACCTCGGCAAGCTGCCGTCGCTGCGGGACGACAACATGCCCGAGCAGGCGCTGCGTGAGGCGCGCGCGCTGCTCGGAACGCTGGCGGCGACCACCGCGCTGCAGGTCGATGGCGCCACGCTGGCAGTCGTGGAGAGCGGCCTGTCATCGCTGTCCGACGCGATCTCGGTGCGCTACTTCCTCCAGTTCGGGAAAACGGACGACGGAAAAGTGAGCAGCCTGCTCGAATGATGCGCTACGCCGTCACTCATAGCACCACGATGGAATATGCCGCCGCCGTGCGTCTGGCGCGCTTCAACGTGCGCCTTCGCCCTGCCGCCTGGCCGGGGCAAGTGGTGAACGACTATGCGCTCAGCGTCGATCCCTGGCCTGCCTCGATCGTCGAGGGGGAGGGCGCCTACTACGTCAACGAGAGCAAGTTCACGCTCGCGGCGCCGGTGCAGCGCCTGCAAGTGGAAAGCCGCTTCACCGTCACCCGGGAGGCGCTGGCCCCTGGCCTGTTCGGCGCCAGCGGCCCGGTGCTCGGGGCGCTGCGCGAGCGGGCGATGGCGCTGCCGGACCTGACCGCGCTCGGGCCGGCGGCTTACATCTTCGCCTCCCCGATCGCCGCGCCCGAGCGCGAGATCGCGCTGTGGGCGGGCGGCCTGCTGCGCGAGGACATGCCGGTCATGGACGCCGGCCGCGCGTTGATGGCGGCGATTTATGGCGAGTTCGCCTTCGACAACAGCGCGACCTACCCCGACACGCCGCCGATCGACGCCTTCCACTTGCGCCGCGGGGTGTGCCAGGACTTCACACACGTGATGATCATCGCCGCGCGCGCGCACGGCATTCCGGCGGCATACGTCAGCGGCTACTTGCGCACGCTCCCCCCGCCCGGCCAACCGCGCCTCGTCGGCGCCGACGCGATGCACGCCTGGGTCAACTTGTGGTGCGGCGAGGAGCTGGGCTGGGTGGGCTTCGATCCCACCAACAACGTTCTGGCCGATACCGACCACATCTTCATCGGCATGGGCCGCGACTACTCCGACGTCGCCCCGCTCGACGGCACCTTCCGCGGCAGCGCGCAGCAGACGATGTTCTTCTCGGTCGACGTCGCGCCGCTGGACTGACGAGGCGATGGGACGCAATCCTCCTTCCCCCTCGATGGGGGAAGGATAGCGAGAGCTTGCGGCCGAAGGACGCTAGCGAAGCTTGGATGGGGGTGTGCTCTCGGTTTAAGCAACGCCTGACGCCGCAGCATCACCCTCATCCAACTGCGGCTAGCCAGCAGGCTGGCAAGCCTCCGTATCCTTCCCCCATCGAGGGGGAAGGAGGGCGCAGCTTCACGCCCGCGGGCGAGTGCGGGGTTACGCCAAGAGGAGGAACACGGCGTTTACGGCCGGTGTTTGCCTGGGCAAGACAGGCTTGGCTGGCCTTCCACGGTTTGCGAACGGTTGGACCCAGGAAAGCATAAGCGTGGCCCAATTCGGCCCTGTCGCGATGAGTACCCGGCGGGGCGGGCTCGCAGCTTGCCGCCGGACTTTTCTAGACTCATCGCTACGGTGTGGTGGTCCCGTCGGAGCCGCCGGCCGCACGGTGCAGGGTTGGTAGGGCGGACGTCTCAGCCCCTCCACACCCGCCGTGTGCTGGAGCGTATAACCGAATTGGCACTAAATGTCAAGCTTTATCGTCATCCCGGACTTGATCCGGGACCGGTTCCGCCATGTCGCCGCATCGCAGTGCAAGCACCCCATCGTCCCAGCTTCGCATACGAGCCCGGAGCAGGATCAAGTCCGGGTCTACGTCGGCCCGCTCAGGCCACTTCGGGCAGGTGCGCGAGGTGCTTGTCCAAGGTGATCGGATAGTCGCGCACGCGCACGCCGGTGGCGTTGTAGATCGCGTTGGCGATGGCCGCGGCGACGCCGCAGATACCGAGTTCGGCGATACCCTTGGCCTTCATCGGCGAGACCTTGTCGTCCACCTCGTCGAGGAACACGACTTCCTGGTGAGGGATGTCGGCGTGCACCGGCACTTCGTAGCCGGCCAGGTCGTGGTTGACGAAGAAGCCGAAGCGCTTGTCGACCGCGAGTTCCTCCATCAGCGCGGCGCCCACGCCCATGGTCATGGCACCGATCACCTGGCTACGCGCGGTCTGCGGGTTGAGGATGCGGCCCGAGGCGCAGACCGCGAGCATGCGGCGGACCCGCACCTCGCCGGTGTAGGCATCGACATTGACCTCGACGAAATGCGCGCCGAATGTCGATTGCTGGTAGGTCTGGTTGGTGCTGCCGAAGTCGATGCTGTCCTCGGCCACGATCTCGCCGCCTTGCGCCGCCTCGGACAAAGTGAACGAGCGGTTGCCGCCGCGCACATGTCCATCCTCGAACTCGGCGGTGGCGGGATCGAGGCCGCACTTTTGCGCGATCGCCTCGCGCAGCTTGACGCAGGCGGCGTAGACGCCCGAGGTCGAGCTGTTGCCGCCCCATTGCCCACCCGAGCCGGCCGAGGCGGGGAAGCTGGAATCGCCCAGCTTCACCTCGACCGCTTCGAGCGGCACGCCCATCATCTCGGCCGCGGTCTGGGCGATGATGGTGTAGCTGCCCGTGCCGATATCGGTCATGTCGGTCTCGACCGTGACCTTGCCGCCGGTTCGCAGGCGCACCCGCGCGGCGGACTTGCCGTTGATGTTGTTGCGGAAAGCCGACGCCATGCCGTAGCCCACGAGCCACTGGCCGTCGCGCCGCGAGGCCGGGGTCTTGGGCCGGTCGCTCCAGCCGAAGCGCTCGGCGCCTTGCTTGAGGCAGCCGGTGAGATCGCGCAGGGAGAAGGCCTGCTCCGGCTTCTCCGGGTTCACTTGCGTATCGTTGACGACGCGCAGTTCGACCGGGTCCATGCCCAGCTTCTCGGCCAGTTCGTCCATCGCGATTTCCAGCGCCATCATGCCGGTCGCCTCGCCGGGCGCGCGCATCGCGTTCGATTCGGGTAGGTTGAGCGTCGCGAGGCGAGTGCGGGTGAGCCGGTTCTCGCCGGCATAGAGCAGGCGCGTCTGGTCCACCGAGGTGTCGGCGCTGCCATTGGGCAGGTCGCCCGACCAGCTGTCATGGCCGATGGCGAGCAGCTTGCCCTTGCGATCGGCGCCCAGGCGCAGGCGCTGAATCGTGGCGGGACGATGGGTGGTGTTGTTGGCGATCAGGGGCCGCTGCAGCGCGATCTTCACCGGCCGGCCGCCGATGGCCTTGCTGGCGAGCGAGGCGGCGACGATGTCGCTCCTGAGGAACAGCTTCGAGCCGAAACCGCCGCCGATATAGGGCGAGATCAGCCGCACTTTCTCGGCCTCGATGCCGAGCGCCTTGGCGAGATCCGCCTTGTTCCAGGCGATCATCTGGTTGGAGGTCCACACCGTCAGGGCATCGCCCTGCCACGCCGCGATCGAGGCGTGCGGCTCCATCATCGCATGGCTCTCGTCGGGCGTGGTGTAGGTCGCATCGATCTTGACCGGCGCCGCGGCGAAGGCGCTGTCGAAGTCGCCGCGCGCGCTGTCGGCGTCTTCCGGGTCGGTACTGGCGTTTGCCTTTTCCGCCGCCAGATCGAACTTGCCGCCGCCGCGCTGGTAGGTGACGTCGATCAGGCTGGCGGCGTGGCGCGCCTGCTCGAAGCTCTCGGCGACGACGATGGCGATCGCCTGGTGGTAGTGTTCCACCTCGGGCCCGGCGAGCAGCAGCGCGGTGTTGCGCTTGCCCTTGGCGGGTACGCTTGCGGCCGAGGCGGTCAGCACCTTGAGCACGCCGGGCGCGGACTGCGCGCGGCTCGCGTCGAGCGAGGCGATGCTGCCCTTGGCGATGCCGGCGCCCAGGACCCAGCCATAGGCGGGCTTGGCGGGCAGCTCGTCCCAGTGCTCGTACGCATAAGTCGCGCGGCCCGAGGTCTTGAGCGGACCGTCGATGCGAGGGTGGGCGCGGCCGATGACGCGTCCCTTGTCGATCGGGTTCGGAGCGGCGGGCTGTTGGAACTTCATGATGCTTTGGCCTCCGCGATCGCTGCGGCAAGGGTGCGCTCCACCAGCGGGAGCTTGTAGGCGTTGTCGGGACGCGGGCGAGCGCCGTCGAGCAGTACCGCCGTGGTGGCGCGCGCCCCGCGCGGCAGTTGCGCTTCGGCGGCTTCGACCCGCCAGGGCTTGTGCGCGACGCCGCCGACGGCGATCCGGCCGGTGCCGTCCTTCTGCAGGACCGCCGCCACCGAGACGAGCGCGAAGGCGTAGGACGCCCGGTCGCGCACCTTGCGGTAGATGTGCGTGCCGCCGATGGGCTTGGGCAAAGTCACCGCCGTAATCAGCTCGCCCGGTTGCAGCGCCGTTTCGATGTGAGGCGTGTCGCCGGGCAGGCGGTGGAACTCGGCGATGGGGATCGTGCGGGTGGCGCCCTTGGGGTTGATCGTCTCGACTTGCGCGTCGAGAACGCGCATCGCGATCGCCATGTCGCTGGGGTGGGTGGCGATGCACGCGTCGCTGCTGCCGATCACCGCCAATTGGCGCGAGACGCCGCCCAGCGCCGCGCAGCCCGAGCCGGGCTTGCGCTTGTTGCAGGGCATGTTGACGTCGTAGAAGTAAGGACAGCGCGTGCGCTGGAGCAGGTTGCCCGCCGTCGTCGCCTTGTTGCGCAACTGGCCCGAGGCGCCGGCGACGAGCGCGCGGCTGAGCACGCCGTAGTCGCGGCGCACGCGCTTGTCGGCGGCAAGGTCCGTGTTGCGCACCAAGGCGCCGATCCGCAGGCCGCCGTCCGCCGTCTCGTCGATTGCGTCGAAGCCGAGGTGGTTGACGTCGATCAAGTGCTCGGGCGCCTCGATCTCCAGCTTCATCAGGTCGAGCAGGTTGGTGCCGCCGGCGATGAACTTGGCGCCCTTGGCGGACGCGGCCTTGGCCGCTGCGTCCTTGGGCGAAGTCGCGCGCTCGTAAGTGAACGGTTTCATGCCTTTGCTCCCGCCACTTCGGCCATGGCCTCGGCGATGTTCGAGTAGGCGCCGCAGCGGCAGATGTTGCCGCTCATCCGCTCGCGCATCTCGGTCGTATCGAGCGGCGGCGCCTGGGTGATGTCCTTGGTGACGTGGCTGGGAATGCCGGCGCGGATCTCTTCGAGCACCGAGACCGCCGAGCAGATCTGCCCGGGCGTGCAGTAGCCGCACTGGTAGCCATCGTGCTTCACGAACGCGGCCTGCATCGGGTGCAGGTTCTCAGGCGAGCCCAGGCCCTCGATCGTGGTGACCTGATCGCCTTCGTGCATCACCGCGAGGCTGAGGCACGAATTGATCCGGCGGCCGTTGACGATGACCGTGCAGGCGCCGCACTGGCCATGGTCGCAGCCCTTCTTGCTGCCGGTGAGGTGCAAGTGCTCGCGCAAGGTGTCGAGCAGCGTGGTGCGGGTGTCGAGCTCCACCGACACGGGCTTGCCGTTGACGGTCATTCCCACTTTCGCGCGGGGCGGCACCGCGGCGGGGGCCGCGCTGGCCAGGGCGGTGCTGCCGCCGGCCGAGGCGACGGCCGCGCCTGCCGCTCCCGTCTTGAGCACGTCGCGCCGCGACGCCTTGGGTAAGCTTGTGTAGTTCATCCGGGAAGGACCTTTCGGCGTTGGTCTGCACGCAGGTCCTTCTACGAGACCGCATATCGACGTCTACGTCAACGGGTCAAGCGCCGTGGCGTTCCCGCGCCAAGCTTCCCCTTGGTACGCGGTTGACTCCGCTTGCGCGCTGGCGGCGCAGCTTACTCCAGCGGCAGCGCGCGGCTGCGCTTGATCGTCTCGAGCACGATCACCGACTGCACGTCGCGCACGCCCTTGATCCGCACGATCGACTTCAAGGTGATCTGGCCCAAGTGATCGACGTCGCGGGCGATGACGTGGAGCAGGTAGTCGCGCTCGCCGGTCACGGCGTGGCAGGCGATGACGTAGGGGTTCTCGGCCACCGCCTGCTCGAACCCGGCGATGTTGGCGTCGGTGTGCGCATCGAGGTTGACGAGGACGTAGGCATCGAGAGCGAAGCCCAGCTTTCGGGCGTCGAGCACCGGCGCGTAGCCGCGGATCACGCCTTCGTCCTCCAGCCGCTTGAGGCGTCGGCTGACCGGAGTGGCGGACAACGCCGCGCGCTCGGCGATCGCGGCGACGGGCATGCGGGCATCGTCCTGCAGGGCTTCGATGATCTTGCGGTCGAACACGTCCAGCTGCATGATTCCACTCCAATTGGCGTCATTCTTGGCCAAATCCACTCCACAGGCAAGCGCGGCTGGCGAATTGCGCAAGGAACTGAAGCGTCTTCCATGGCATTATCGGGGAATGAAGACACCGCTGACGACAACGAGCACGAGCGGGCTTCGGGGAGAGTACGAAGGCGCCGCGGCGGATTTCACCGTCGCGCAGGACTGGCAGAGCTACTCCCCCGAGGCGCACGAGCGCTGGCGCCGGCTTTACGCCGCGCAAAGTGAGCTGGCGCGCCGCCACGCCGCGTCGCAGTTCGTGCGGGGACTGGAGCGGCTCGATTGTGCCGGCGGCATCCCTCGCTTCGAGGATGCCAACGCCGTTCTGGGCCCGGCGACGGGTTGGCAGCTGGTGGCGGTTCCCGGCTTCATCCCCGATGCCGCGTTTTTCGACCATCTGGCACACCGCCGGTTTCCGGTGACCCGCTGGCTGCGCGAGGAGCACGAGCTCGCATATCTCGTCGAGCCCGACGTGTTCCACGATTTCTTCGGCCACGTGCCGATGCTGCTCGACCCGCGCATCGCCGACTTCCTGGAGCTCTACGGTCGCGCCGGTGAGAAGGCGATGGCCATGGGTGCGCTGGACATGCTGGCGCGGATCTACTGGTACACGGTGGAGTTCGGGCTGGTCCGCGACGAGGGGAGCGGGTTCAAGGTGCTGGGCGCCGGCATCGTCTCCTCGGCGGCGGAGACGGTCTACGCCGCGACCGACCCCGACGCACTGCGCCTGCCGTTCGACCCGGTGCGGGTCATGCGCACCGCCTACAAGATCGACGAATTCCAGCCCAACTACTTCGTGCTCGACAGCCTCGACCAGTTGATCGACGGACTGGTCGGCCTCGACTTCGGTCCGGTCTATGCCGCCTATCGCGATGCCGAGCCGCTGCCGGCCGGCTTGTTGCAGCCCGGCGAGCAGGCGCTGGCGCTTTCTGGAGAAACCATCGCATGAGCGACCTTTTCGACAACCCCATCGGCCTCGACGGCTTCGAGTTCGTCGAGTTCTCCGCGCCGGAGAAGGGCGTGCTCGAGCCGGTGTTCGCCGCGATGGGCTTCACCCGCATTGCCCGCCATCGCTCCAAGGATGTCGAGCTGTGGCGCCAGGGCGAGATCAACTTCATCACCAATTACGAGCCGCACAGCCCGGCCTGGTTCTTCAGCCGGGAACATGGGCCCAGTGCGTGCGGGATGGGCTTTCGGGTGAGGGATGCGCGCGGTGCCTATGCCGAGCTGCTGGCGCGCTCGGCCGAGCCGGTGCAGGTGGCGACCGGCCCGATGGAACTGCACTTGCCGGGCATTCGCGGCATCGGCAACTCGATCATCTACCTCATCGATCGCTACGAGAAGGACGGCAACGGCGCGCTGTCGATCTACGACATCGACTTCGAGTACTTGCCGGGCGTCGAGCGTCACCCGATCGGCGCAGGGCTCAACCGGATCGATCATCTGACGCACAACGTCTATGGCGGGCGGATGAAGTTCTGGGCGGACTACTACGAGACGCTCTTCAACTTCCGCGAGATCCGCTACTTCGACATCAAGGGAGAATATACCGGCCTCACCAGCCGAGCCCTGACCGCGCCCGACGGCAAGATCCGAATCCCACTCAACGAGGAGGCGGACGGGGGGAAGGGCCAGATCGACGAGTTCCTGCGGGCCTTCAATGGCGAGGGCATCCAGCATATCGCGCTGATCTCGGACGATCTCGTGGCGACTTGGGACAAGCTCAAGGACCTGGGCGTGCCGTTCATGACCGCGCCGCCCGAGACCTATTACGAGATGCTCGAAGAGCGGCTGCCGGGTCATGGCGTCGAGGCGCACGCGCTGCAATCGCGCGGCATCCTGCTGGGACGGCTCGGTGGAGAACGGCGAGGCGCGGCTGCTGCTGCAGATCTTCGCCGAGGCCAATGTCGGCCCGGTGTTCTTCGAATTCATCGAACGCCGCGGCGACGACGGCTTTGGCAACGGCAATTTCAAGGCACTGTTCGAAAGCATGGAGCGCGACCAGCTGCGGCGCGGGGTGCTGAAGGTTCGCGAGCCGGTGGAGTGAACATGGTTCACGGGGAGGCGCGGAGGCGCGGAGAAAAGAAGGTTGCGCGCGCGAAGGCGCAAAGGCGCGAAGAGGTCTCGCTTGGCCGAAGGCCGCTTCTGTCTGCCATGGCGTTGTTCGCCGCCGGTCGAGGAAGAAGGCGGCTTCGCCGCAAGCGCAATCTCTTCGTGCCTTCGCGCCTTCGCGCGCGCCACTCCCGGCTTCATTCTCCGCGCCTCCGCGCCTCCGCGTGAAACAACAAGGAGCGACACCATGAGCCTCGCCGATAGCCCGCCCGTCCTCGGTGGCATCCACCACGTCGCCTATCGGTGCAAGGACGCCAAGGACACGGTCGAATTCTACCGCGACGTGCTGGGCATGGAGTTCAAGCTCGCCATCGCAGAGGACAAAGTACCCTCGACCGGCGCCGACGATCCCTACATGCACGTGTTCCTGGATGCCGGCGGCGGCAACGTGCTTGCCTTCTTCGAGCTGCCCAACCAGCCCGAGATGGGCCGTGACGAGGCGACGCCGGCCTGGGTGCAGCACATCGCCTTCAAGGTGGCCGATTACGACAGCCTGCTGACCGCCAAGGCCCGAGCCGAGGCGCGCGGGCTGCAGGTGATCGGTCCGACACACCACGGCGTGTTCAAGTCGATCTACTTCTTCGACCCCAACGGCCATCGGCTCGAGCTCGCCTGGGATTTCGGCACCGAGGACCAGATGCAGCGGCTGAAGGACGTGGCCGAGGACATGCTGGAGGAGTGGTCGCGCACGCGCAAGGCCCCGCGCCATGCCGCCTGGCTCCACGAGAAGATCGCGCAGGAGAGTGCGGCTTGATGCGGCTCTACGGCTACTACCGCAGTTCGACGAGCTACCGCGTGCGCATCGGCCTCAATCTCAAGGGCCTCGCCTTCGAGACGGTGCCGGTGAACATCGTCAAAGGCGAGCAGCGCGAGGAGCCGTTCCGCGCGCTGAATGCCTTTGCCGGAGTGCCGGCGCTGGAACTGGACGGGCAAGTCTATGCGCAGTCGCTGGCGATCCTGGAATGGCTGGACGAGCGGTTCCCCGCGAACCCGCTGCTGCCTCCCGACATCGAGGATCGCTTCGCGGCGCGCGAGCTGGCCTATGCGATCGCCACCGAGCTCCATGCGCCGCTCAATTCGCCGGTGCTTGCCTACCTCGACCGGGACCTGGGCCTCACGCCCGACCAGGTGCGCGCCTGGTACCACCACTGGACGGGCAAGACGCTGACCGGGCTCGAAGCCAGGCTTGTCCAGCGGGGCGCGGGCGACTTCCTGTTCGATGCGCCTGGCCTCTTCGAGACCGTGCTGGTTCCCCAACTCTACAATGCGCGACGGTTCGGCTTCGATCTTTCCGCGATGCCGGCGATGAGTCGGATCGAGGCGGCCTGCCTCGCGCTGCCGGCGTTCCAGGCCGCTCACCCCGACAACCAGCCCGACGCGCCGGAGAAACCATGAAGCTTGCCTCCTTGAAGTCCGGCCGCGATGGTCGTCTCGTCGTCGTCTCGCGCGATCTCGCGCGGTGCGTCGCCGCCCACGAAGTCGCGCCCACCTTGCAGGCGGCGCTCGATGATTGGGACGCCGCCGAGCCACTGCTGCGCGCCATCGCCGAGCAGCTCGACAGCGGTGCCTGGCCGGGTGAGCCGTTCGAACAGGCCCAGGCGCATTCGCCGCTGCCGCGCGCCTATCAGTGGGCTGACGGCAGCGCCTACATCAACCACGTCGAGCTGGTGCGCAAGGCGCGCGGGGCCGAGGTGCCGGAGAGCTTCTACAGCGATCCGCTGATGTACCAGGGCGGCTCCGATGCGTTTCTGGCGCCGCGCGATCCCATCCCCTTGCGCGACGAGGCGTGGGGCTGCGACATGGAAGGCGAGATCGCGGTGATCGTCGACGATGTGCCGTTGGCTGTCTCGCCGGCCGAAGCGCTCGGGCACATCAAGCTGGTCATGCTGTGCAACGATGTCTCGCTGCGCAACCTGATCCCCGGCGAGCTTGCCAAGGGTTTCGGCTTCTTCCAGTCCAAGCCGCCGAGCGCGTTTTCGCCCGTGGCGGTCACGCCCGACGAGCTGGGCGACGCTTGGCGGGACGCGCGCGTGCACCTGCCGCTGCGGATCGACTACAACGGCGAACCCTTCGGCCGGGCCGAGGCAGGCGAGGACGCGACCTTCAGCCTGGCCGATCTGGTGGCGCATGCGGCCAAGACCCGGCCCTTGTGCGCCGGCACGATCATCGGCTCCGGCACCGTCTCCAACAAGGACGAGGAGGGCGGGCCGGGAAGGCCGGTGGGCGAGGGCGGCCTGGGCTATTCCTGCATTGCCGAAATCCGCACCATCGAGACCATCCGCGACGGCAAGGCGGCGACGCCGTTCATGCGCTGGGGCGATACCGTGGGCATCGAGATGCTCGACGAGGATGGCCAATCGATCTTCGGCCGCATCGAGCAGGAAGTCGTCCGCCCCTGACTTGAGGGGCCGGGGCGACGGGTGGGAAGTGCCGGGGCGCGGAATTCCTCCTCCTCGTGCGTGACGATAACCGTTGCCACTGGAACCACCTGCCGCCGCGCGCTTATTAGCAGCCGATGTCCACATCCAAAGCCAAGCTCGTCATCCGTCCGGCCGTCCTGACGGATGCTCCTGCCATCACGCGGCTGTCAGCCCGGGTCTACGGCCCCACGGAGGCCTTCACCCGGGCCGAAGTGCGTGGGCAGATCAACAACTTTCCGGACGGCCAGTTCGTGGCCGAGTACCAGGGCAAGGTCGTCGGCCACTGCGCCACGATGATCGTCTCGTCCGAACTCGCCTTCAAGCCGCACACCTGGGAGGAGATCAGCGCCGGCGGCTACGGCCGGCCTCCGGCGGCGGACGGCGATGTGCTCTACGGCTTCGAGATCTGCGTCGACCCCGAGTTCCGGCGGCTGCGCATCGGCCAGCGGCTCTACCGCAAGCGGCGCGAGCTGTGCCAGGACTTCGAGCTGAACGGCATCGTCTTCGCCGGCCGCATGCCCGGCTACCAGCGCCGCCGCCGCCGGTTTCCCGATCCGAACGAGTACCTGGAAGCGGTCAAGGCCAAGAAGGTGCGCGACCAGGTCATCGAGTTCCAGATGAGCGAGGGCTACGAGCCGCGCGGTATCCTGCCGGGCTACCTGCCCAACGACCGCGAGAGCGGCGGAAACGCGGTGCTGATGTACTGGACCAACCCGATCGCGCCGCAGGAGACCGGCAAGGCCAAGCCCGGCTTCCAGGAGTGGCTGCCATCCAACGTGCGCGTCGCCACCGTGCAGTTCATGATGCGCAAGATCGAGGCGATCGACCAGTTCGAGGAGCAAGTCGAATACTGGATCGACGTCGCCTCGGATTACGAATCCGACTTCGTCGTGTTTCCCGAGCTGTTCACGCTGGAATTGCTCTCGATCGAGGAGAGCAAGCTCCAGCCCGCCGAGGCGATCGCCAAGATCGCCGAGTACACCGACCGCTTCACCGCCTTCATGGAGCGCATGGCGGTGAGCTATAACATCAACATCATCGGCGGCTCGCACCCGACCCGTGTCGGCAAGGACGAGATCCGCAACATCAGCTACATCTTCCTGCGCGACGGATCGACCCACCGTCAGGAGAAGCTGCATCCCACCCCGTCAGAGCGGCGCTGGTGGAACATCCGCGGCGGCTACGGCGCCAGCGTGATTCCGACCGACTGCGGCCCGATCGGCGTGATGATCTGCTACGACAGCGAGTTTCCCGAACTGGCGCGCCACCTCGTCAACCAAGGCGCGCTGATGCTGTTCGTGCCGTTCTGCACCGACGAGCGGCGCGGCTTCCTGCGCGTGCGCTACTGCTGCCATGCGCGGGCGGTGGAGAACCAGTGCTACGTCGTCACCTCGGGCGTCGTCGGCAACTTGCCCAACGTCGAGAACATGGACGTGCACTATGCCGAGAGCGCGATCCTGACCCCGTCCGACTTCCCGTTCGCCCGGGACGGCGTGGCGGCGGATACGGCGGCGAACACCGAGACCATCGCCATCGCCGACCTCAGCCTCGACGCGCTGCTGACCGCCCGCCAGTCCGGCGCGGTGCAGAACCTGCGCGACCGGCGATTCGACCTTTATCGCGTCGACTGGCGACAGGTCGGCTCCCCGCCGCAAGGCGGCGTTTCCGCGCCATCGAGCGGCGGCGGCGGCGCGCACGGCTGACGCACGGCGCGCGCATGCCCCGCCCGCGCGCGCGATCCTGCTGACCAGCGAGAGTGCGTCTCGCGTCGTGGGCGTGACGCACGGCTCGTCCGGCTGCCACGTCCATGGCTCTGGAAATGCTGCCCTACTGCCCACTTTCATCTGTGGATCATGTTGTTATGATCTCATGGAGGATCGGTGACGAGTATCGCGCCAGACTGCTGAAAAAATAAGGCCGCGGCGTCGTACTGCGATAAGCAGTAATCGGCGGGGGAGGATGGGATGATTATGGTTGAGGATTGCGAAGCGAGCGCGAGTGGCGGGTCTTCGCCCACGAGGCCGCGGGGACGGCCGAGCGTGGAGACGGCTGCACAGATCGATCGCGAGATACTCGATGCCGCGCTCGATCAATTCCTGACGTACGGCTATGGCGAAACGTCGATGGCGATGATCATCAAGGCCGCATGCGTCTCGAAGACCACCCTCTATGCGCGGTATGCCACCAAGGCGGACCTGTTCCGGGCCATCATCCGCCGTACTGCCGAGGAGGTGCATGGCGCAACGCACAAGGGCATGGATCCGCTCACGATGGATTTGGTCGAAGGCTTGCGGTCGTTTGGCCGAAACGCGTTGAAGATCAGCCAGATGCCGATCTGGGTCAATCACGAGAGGCTCATCTACAGCGAGGGGCCACGTTTCCCGGAGCTCGGGCAATCGGTGCTGGAACGGGTCGACTTGGCGGTGGATGAGGTGAGGAGCTTCATTGTCTCGTGCGGCGAGCGCGACGGGGTCCCTTGTCGCGATCCGCTCCGGGTTGCCAGAACCTACATGATGGCGATCCGCGGGTTCCTCACCGAATGCGCCTTTTCGATGCGCCCCTTCGACGGGGAGCGGGGGGAGGCCTTCATCGTCGACCTTGTGGATACGCTGGTCCTGGGTCGCTCCGAGTGGTGACGCCAAGCCGCTCCTGAAAAGCGGCGCTTCATTCAATTCCCACCCTGACCCACCTGTCTGCCAGTCCGAGAGTCTGTCCGCTTGAAGCGGAATCGGTACCGGCCCACGCCCCCACCCGACCTCCCATAGCGTACTATCGTTGGGAGGTCGGGTGGGGGGCGTGGGCCGGTGCCGCTTGAACAGGACAGACTCTAGCGCTGGCGGGCGCCATCGCACGTCGCCCGCTGACGCGCCTTCGTCAAACCTCGGTAAAAATCCTTGCGGCACTGCACAATCGGCTTGCCGCATGCGCGAGGGCGGCATAGCCATGGGCGAGGGGGGAGGTCGTCGGCGTCGCGGTCACCCGAAAGGTCTCGAACATATCCGCTGTCGGGCGCGCCCACCGACGGCTCTCGCTGATTCAGGAGTTCGCGGTGGCCACCATGCACACAGCCAAGACTTCGGAGACCGACGCGCTCATCATCGATGTGCTGCGCCACCGCATCGGCAAGGACGAACGTGCCGCCAAGCTGCACGACTGGTACACTTCCGCCGTGCTCGCGGTGCGCGACGCGGTGATCGACCGCTGGATCGAGTCCACTCGGCGAACCTACGATCAGGGCGGCAAGCGGGTCTACTATCTCTCGATGGAGTTCCTGATCGGCCGGCTGCTGCGCGATGCGCTGTCGAACATGGGGACCACGGCCGACTTCGCGCAGGCGCTGGCGGCGCACGGGCTCGACCTTGCCGCGCTGGAGGAGTTGGAGCCCGATGCCGCGCTCGGCAACGGGGGCCTGGGCCGTCTGGCCGCGTGCTTCATGGAGAGCCTCGCCACGCTGGACATACCTGCTTACGGCTACGGCATCCGCTACGTGAACGGCATGTTCCGCCAGCGGGTGGACGATGGCTGGCAGGTCGAGCTGCCCGAGACCTGGCTCGCCCATGGCAACCCGTGGGAATTCGAGCGGCTCGAAAGTTCCTACCGCATCGGCTTCGGCGGGGAGGTCGTGGCCGAGGGCGACGGCGTCGTCTGGCACCCGGCCGAGCAGGTGGAGGCGATCGCGGTCGATACGCCGGTGGTGGGCTGGCGTGGCAAGCGCGTGAACACGCTGCGCTTGTGGACCGCGACTGCGCTCGATCCGCTCAAGCTCGACGCCTTCAACGCCGGCGACCACATGGGCGCGCTGGCCGATCAGGTGCGAGCCGACTCGCTGGTTCGCGTGCTCTATCCGGCGGACGCGCACCAGGCCGGGCAGGAGCTTCGGCTGCGGCAGGAGTACTTCTTCTCCGCCGCGTCGGTGCAGGACATCGTGCGCCGCCACGTGCAGTACGAAGGCGATATCCGCACCTTGCCCGATAAGGCGGCGATCCAGCTCAACGACACGCATCCCGCCGTCGCCGTGGCCGAACTGATGCGCCTCCTGGTCGACGTGCACGGGCTCGAGTTCAACGAGGCCTGGTCGATCACGCAGCGCACCGTCGGCTACACCAACCATACGCTGCTGCCCGAGGCGCTGGAGAGCTGGCCGCTGCCGCTGTTCGAGCGGCTGCTGCCGCGCCACATGCAGATCATCTACGCGATCAACAGCCGCGTCCTGCGCGAAGCGCGCAAGTCGGGCATGGACGACGCGGCGGTGGCGGCGATCTCGCTGATCGAGGAGAATGCCGAGCGGCGCGTGCGCATGGCGAACCTGGCGTTCGTGGGGGCGCACTCGATCAACGGCGTGGCCGCGCTGCACACCGATCTCATGAAGAAGACGGTCTTCGCCGACCTGCACAAGCTCTATCCCACCCGCATCAACAACAAGACCAATGGCGTCACCCCTCGCCGCTGGCTGCAGCAGTGCAATCCCGGCCTCACGGCCGCGATCACCGAAGCGATCGGGCCGGCCTTCCTCGACGACGCGCAGAAGCTCGCCGACCTCAACCGCCACGCCGACGATGCCGCGTTCCAGGAGCGCATCGCCTTGGTGAAGCGCGCCAACAAGGTCGCGCTGTCGAACCACATCCGCCAGACGATGGGGCTGCGGCTCGATCCCGACGCGCTGTTCGACGTGCAGATCAAGCGCATCCACGAATACAAGCGCCAGCTGCTGAACCTCATCGAGACGGTCGCCCTCTACGACCAGATCCGCAGCCACCCCGAGCGTGACTGGGTGCCGCGAGTGAAGATCTTCGGCGGCAAGGCGGCGCCCAGCTATCACAATGCCAAGCTGGTCATCAAACTGACCAACGACATCGCCAGGCGTATCAATGCCGACCCCTCTGTGGGAGGGCTGCTCAAGGTGGTGTTCGTGCCCAACTACAACGTCAGCCTTGCCGAGCGGATCATCCCGGCCGCCGACTTGTCCGAGCAGATCTCCACCGCCGGCATGGAAGCATCGGGCACCGGCAACATGAAGTTCGCGATGAACGGCGCGCTCACCATCGGCACGCTCGACGGCGCCAACATCGAGATCAAGGATCGCGTGGGTGACGACAACATCCTGATCTTCGGCCTCACCGCCGACGAAGTCGCCGAGCGCCGGGCCAAAGGCTACAATCCGCGCGAGCTGATCGACAGTTCGCGCGAGCTCGGCCAGGCGCTGTCCGGCATCGCGACGGGTGTCTTCTCGCACGACGATCCGCACCGCTATGCCGACCTCATGAACGGAATCTACGACAACGACTGGTTCATGATCGCCGCCGATTTCGAGAGCTACACGCAGGCGCAGCGCTCGGTCGACGTGCTCTGGGAAGACCAGGCGCGCTGGCGCGCGTCGGCGATCCGGAACATCGCCAACGTAGGCTGGTTCTCCTCTGACAGGACAATCGCCGAATATGCCAAAGACATCTGGGACGTAATGTGAAGCCGCCGCCGAGCGCGATCGAAGCTCTCCTTGAAGGGACGCACGCCGATCCCTTCTCCCTGCTCGGCGCGCACGCGGGTCCGGCCGGCACGTTTTTGCGCACCATCCTGCCGGGCGCGGAGGAGGCGGAGGCGTTCACGCTCGATGGGGTGTCGCTCGGCATGCTCGACCGTGTCGATCCGCGCGGCCTCTTCGAAGGCTGGCACAGCGGCGCGCCCGGCCCGGTGCGCTACCGCTGCTCCGTAGGACGGCACGACTGGCTGGTCACCGACCCCTACAGTTTCGGCCCGGTGCTCGGTCCGGTCGATGACCTGCTGATCGCCCAGGGCACGCACTTGCGCCTGTTCGACAAGCTGGGCGCGCACCTGATCGAGCACGAGGGCGCCGAGGGCGTGCACTTCGCGGTGTGGGCGCCCAATGCGCGCAACGTCAGCCTGGTGGGCGACTTCAACGATTGGGATGCCGCCCGGCATCCGATGCGCCGCCGGCTCGATATCGGCGTATGGGAGATCTTCCTGCCCGACATCGGCGAATATCGCGCCTACAAGTACCACATCGTCGCCGCCGATGGCACGGTGCAGCCGCTCAAGGCCGATCCCTTTGCCTTCGCCAGCGAACTGCGGCCGAGCACCGCCTCCGTCACCGCGCAGCCGGCCAAGACGGGGCCGGGCGGGGTCGAGTGGGGCGATGCCGCGCACCGCAGCCACTGGGCCGCGATCGACCCGCGCCGGGTGCCGATCTCGATCTACGAGGTCCATGCTGGCTCGTGGCAGCGCGACCGGTGGAACTGGTTCCTCAACTGGGACGAGCTCGCCGAGAAGCTCATCCCCTACGTCGTCGACATGGGCTTCACCCATATCGAGTTCCTGCCGATTTCCGAGCATCCCTACGATCCTTCTTGGGGCTACCAGGCGACGGGCCTGTTCGCGCCGTCCGCGCGTTTCGGGGAGCCGTCCGGCTTCGCGCGCTTCGTCGACGGCGCGCATCGTGCCGGCATCGGCGTGCTGGTGGACTGGGTGCCGGCGCACTTTCCGACCGACGAGCACGGCCTCGTCCGCTTCGACGGCACCGCGCTTTACGAGCACGAGGACCCCAAGCTCGGCTTCCATCCCGACTGGAACACGCTGATCTACAACTTCGGGCGGCGCGAGGTGTCGAGCTTCCTGGTCAACAACGCGCTGTTCTGGGCGGAGCGCTATCACGTGGACGGTCTGCGGGTCGATGCGGTCGCCTCGATGCTCTATCGCGACTACTCGCGCAAGGCGGGCGAGTGGATCCCGAACAAGGAGGGCGGGCGCGAGAACTGGGAGGCGGTCGAGTTCCTGCGCGCGGTCAATCGCGCGGTCTACGGCTCGCACCCCGGCTTCGTCACGATCGCCGAGGAGTCGACCGCGTGGCCCGGCGTCACCAGTCCCGCGCTGGAGGAGGCGCCGCGCACCAACCTGGGCTTCGGGTTCAAGTGGAACATGGGCTTCATGCACGATACGCTGCGCTACATGGCGCGCGATCCGGTGCACCGGCGCCATCATCACGACGACATCACATTCGGTCTGACCTACGCGTTTTCCGAAAACTATGTCCTGCCGCTCAGCCACGACGAGGTCGTCCACGGCAAGGGCTCGCTGCTCACCAAGATGAGCGGCGACGATTGGCAGAAGTTCGCGAACCTTCGCGCTTATTACGCGTTGATGTGGGGCTATCCGGGCAAGAAGCTGCTGTTCATGGGACAGGAGTTCGCCCAACGCCGTGAATGGAGCGAAGAGCGTGCCCTGGATTGGGATCTGCTGCAGTCGTCCGCCCACGAGGGCGTGCGAAATCTCGTGCGCGATCTCAACCGGCTCTACCGCGATCGCCCGGCGCTCCACGGGCGCGACTGCGAAGGCGACGGGTTCGAATGGCTGGTGGTGGACGACGCCGACAATTCGGTGTTCGCCTGGCTCCGCAAGGGGCCGCTCAGCGCCCCGATCGCCGTGGTCAGCAACATGACGCCCACGATGCGCACGAACTACCGCCTGCCCTTGCCCCGCGAGGGGTTCTGGCGCGAGGTGCTCAACACCGACTCCCGCTATTACGGAGGTAGTGGCTGCGGCAACCTGGGCCGGGTGGAAGCGAAGGCCGGCGCCGCTTTGGTGACGCTGCCGCCGCTCGCGACCGTCATGTTCGAATATGCCGGTTGACCCGGGTCAAGGATTGCGCCGCGCCGGGGCGATACCGCACGATAATGCAGGAGAGTGCCGAGGATGAGGACGACTCTACAGCCGCTCGCGCGTGACGCGATGGCCTACGTCCTGGCAGGCGGGCGTGGCAGCCGGCTGAAGGAACTCACCGATAATCGCGCCAAGCCTGCGGTCTACTTCGGCGGCAAGGCGCGGATCATCGACTTCGCGCTGTCCAACGCGATCAATTCGGGCATTCGGCGCATCGGCGTCGCCACGCAGTACAAGGCGCACTCGCTGATCCGCCACATGCAGCGCGCCTGGAATTTCATGCGGCCCGAGCGCAACGAGAGCTTCGACATCCTGCCGGCCAGCCAGCGCGTGTCGGAAACGCAGTGGTACGAAGGCACGGCCGATGCGGTCTACCAGAACATCGATATCATCGCCGCCCACGCGCCGCGCTACATGGTGATCCTGGCGGGCGACCACATCTACAAGATGGACTACGAGTTGATGCTGCAGCAGCACGTCAACTCGGGCGCCGACGTGACTGTCGGCTGCCTCGTCGTTCCGCGCATGGATGCGACCGCGTTCGGCGTGATGCACGTGGATGGGACCGATCGCATCACCGCCTTCATCGAGAAGCCGGCCGACCCGCCCGGAATTCCCGCGCAGCCCGACATGGCGCTCGCCTCCATGGGCATCTACGTGTTCGACACGCAGTTCCTCTTCGAGCAGTTGCGCCGCGATGCCGCCGACCCCGCCTCTGGCCGCGATTTCGGGGGCGACATCATCCCCTACCTCGTCAAGCACGGCCACGCCCAGGCGCATCGCTTCACTGCCAGCTGCATCCGCGCGGCGGAGGAGATGGAGGAGTACTGGCGCGATGTCGGCACGGTCGACGCCTATTTCGACGCCAATCTCGACCTGACCGACACCGTGCCCAAGCTCGACCTTTATGACCGTGAATGGCCGATCTGGTCGGACTCGGTGGTCGCCGCTCCGGCCAAGTTCGTGCACGACGAGGAAGGGCGGCGGGGCAGCGCGATCTGCTCGCTGGTATCCAACGACTGCATCGTCTCGGGCGCGACCGCGCGCCGCTCCCTGCTGATGACGGGCGTCAAGATGGGCAGCTTCTCCAGCGTCGACGAGGGCGTGATCCTGCCACACTGCAACATCGGCCGGGGGGCTCGGCTGAAGCGCGTGATCATCGATTCGGGCGTGCGTATCCCTGAGGGGCTGATCGTGGGCGAGGACCCCGAAGCCGACGCCGTGCGGTTCCGCCGCTCGGCGAACGGCGTGTGCCTCATCACCAACTCGATGATCGACCGCCTGTCGAACTGACATGGCTTTGCGCGTCCTGTCGGTCACGTCCGAGGCGGTGCCGCTGATCAAGACCGGCGGGCTCGCCGACGTGGCGGGCGCGCTTCCGGCGGCCGTCGCTCCGCACAAGGTCGAGATGACGACGCTGTTGCCAGGCTACCCGGCGGTCACGGCGGCGCTCCCGCGCAAGCGCGTGGTGCACGCCTGGGACAGCCTGCTGGGGGAGCCCGCCCGGCTGATCGCCGGCAAGCTCGGCGACGCGCCGCTGCTGGTGCTCGATGCGCCCGGCCTCTTCGGGCGCGCGGGCAACCCTTACGTCGATCCCGCCGGGCAGGACTGGTCGGACAACTGGCGCCGGTTCGCCGCGCTCGGACGCGCCGCCGCCGATATCGTGGGCGGTCTCGTGCCGGCCACCGGCAAGCGCCGCGGCTTTGACGTGCTCCACGCGCACGACTGGCAGGCGGGCATGGCGCCGGCCTACTTGCGCTGGGCGATGCCGGCCGAGGCTCTGCCGGTGCCATCGGTGATGACGATCCACAACATGGCCTTCCAGGGCTGGCAGAGCGGCGAGGTCTTCCCACGCCTCGGCCTGCCGCAAGCCGCCTGGTCGGTGGACGGGGTGGAGTACCACGGCGGCGTCGGCCTGCTCAAAGCCGGTCTTGCGGCCGCCAGCGCGATAACCACCGTCAGCCCGACGTACGCGCAGGAGATCCGCACCGCCGAGTTCGGCATGGGCCTGGAGGGCCTGATCGTCTCGCGCGGCGGCGATGTCTCGGGCATTCTCAACGGCATCGACACGCAAGTCTGGAACCCGGAGAGCGACCCGTTGCTCGCTCGCCGCTACGGCGCCGCCAGCCTTTCCCGGCGCATGACGAACAAGCACGCGCTCGAAGCGGAGTTCGGCCTCGAAGCCAGCGGCGCCCAGGAGCGCGGCGGGCCGCTGTTCATCGTCGTCAGCCGCCTGACCGGGCAGAAGGGCATGGATGTCCTGCTGGAGACGGTCGATCATCTGGTGGGTAGCGGCGCTCGCCTCGCGGTGCTCGGCTCGGGTGAAGCGTGGATCGAGGCCGGCTTCCGCGCCGCCGCCGATCGGCATCCGGGGCGCGTCGCAGTGCGCATCGGCTACGATGAGGACTTGTCGCATCGCATGCAGGGCGGCGGCGATGCGATCCTCGTGCCCTCGCGCTACGAGCCGTGCGGGCTGACCCAGCTCTACGCGCTCGCCTATGGCTGCGTGCCCGTGGTGGCGCGCACCGGCGGCCTTGCCGATACCGTGATCGACGCCAATCCGGCGGCGCTTGCGGCGGGCGTGGCGACCGGCGTCCAGCACGGTGCGGTGACCTACGACAGCCTGAGCAGCGCCTTGTCGCGCGCCGTGGCGCTGTACCAGCGGCCCGACGAGTGGCTGCGCCTGCAGCGCAACGGCATGGCCTGCGATTTCTCCTGGCGCGCAAGCGGCAAGGCCTATGCGGACCTCTACCGCTCGCTGATCGCATGACCGCGCCGCTCGGCGTGACGGTGGCGGACGGGGGCACGACCTTCGCCGTGCGGGCGCCAGACGCCGAGCAAGTCTGGCTGTGCCTGTTCGATGGCGCGCAGGAACGGCGCCACGCCATGCAGCGCGAAGGCGAGGTTTGGACCGTCACGATGCCGGGCGATCTCGCGGCCGCAAGCTATGGCTACCGCGCCGACGGAGAGTGGGCACCCGAGCAAGGCCGCTGGTTCGACCCCGCCAAGCTGCTGGTTGATCCCTACGCCCGCGAGCTGGACCGCCGCTTCGTCCAGGACCCCCGCCTCACCCGCTTCGGCGAAGACACCGCCGACTTGGTGCCTCGCGCGGTCGTGCCAGCGCCCTCCGAGCCGCTCGTGCCAGCGCCTCCGAAGTTCACGCGCGGCGGGTTGATCTACGAGGTCAACGTGCGCGGCTTCACCAAGCTGCACCCCGACATCCCGGAGAACGTGCGCGGCACCGTCGCCGCGCTGGCGCTCCCGGCGGTGCTCGCGCATCTTAGGAAGCTTCACGTCAGCGCGATCGAGCTTATGCCGGTCGTCGCCTGGATCGACGAGCGCCACTTGCCGCCGCTCGGCCTCGCCAACGCCTGGGGTTACAATCCGGTCGCGCTCATGGCTCTCGATCCGGCGCTGTGCCCCGGGGGCGTCGCAGAATTGCGCGGGACCGTGGAGACGCTGCACGAGGCCGGCATCGGCGTGATCCTCGACCTCGTCTTCAATCACACTGGCGAGAGCGACGTGTATGGCGGCGTCCTCTCGTTGCGCGGGCTTGATGATCGCGCCTACGCCCGCGCACCGGACGGCGCGCTGATCAACGACACCGGTTGCGGGAACACGCTCGATTTCGCGAACCCGCACGTCCGGCAGCTGACGCTGGAGGCGCTGCGCCACTTCGTCGGCCAATGCGGCGTCGACGGGTTCCGCTTCGATCTCGCGACCATTCTCGCGCGCGGACCCGGCTTCTCGCCCGACGCGCCGATCTTCGCGGAGATCGCCGCCGATCCCTTGCTGGCCGACCGCATCTACATCGCCGAGCCCTGGGACATCGGCCCCGGCGGCTACCAGATCGGCGCCTTTCCGCCCAACTGGCTGGAGTGGAACGACCGTTTCCGCGACGACGCCCGTCGCTTCTGGCGCGGCGACATCGGCGTGGACGTGCTCGCGACGCGGCTCGCCGGCTCCTCGGACTTGTTCGGGCCTTCGAGCCGCTCCATCAACTTCCTCGCCGCACACGACGGTTTTACCCTGGCCGACGTCGTTGCCTATGCCGAACGGCACAACCATGCCAACGGCGAGCAGAACCGCGACGGGCACGGCGACAATCACTCCTGGAACAACGGTATCGAGGGACCGAGCGACGATCCGGCCATTCGCGCCGCGCGCGGGGCCGATTTGCGCGCCTTGCTCGGCACCCTGTTCGCCTCCACCGGCACCATCATGCTCACCGCCGGCGACGAGTTCGGCCGCAGCCAGGGCGGCAACAACAACGCCTATGCGCAAGACAATGCAACATCGTGGATCGACTGGAGCATCCGCGATCTCCAGCTGGAGACCTACGTCGCGCGCCTGGCCGAGTGGCGCGCGGCGCGGGCCGAATGGTTCGCCACCTTCCCGAAGGAAGGAGCCTGGCTCGGGCCCGGCGGACCCATGACCGTGGAGGACTGGCAGGCACCCGGCGCGGGCTACCTCGCGTACCATTCGCTCGACCCCGCCGCGCCTTATCGCTTCGTCATCGACCGGGAGGCGCGGACGGTGTTCCTCGACGAGGTCGCCCAAGGGCAATAACCAGGATGACAGCGCCGCGCGGCAGGTCTATCCGCCGCCGGCATGAGGGGCCTTCGCCAGACTTTGCGCGCGCATCGCCAGTGGGCGATGCTGCTCGTCGCGCTGGCGCTGGCGGTGAAGGCGCTGGTGCCGGCCGGGTTCATGGTCGCACCCGACGCCAGCGTGTTCACCGTGACCATCTGCGCCGACGCGAGCGGCGAGCATGCGACGCAGCGCCTGGTCGTGCCGCATCGCGCTTCGGCCGAGGAACTCGGCGCCCAGCACGCCAAGAGCGCGGCCTGCCCCTTCAGCGCGCTCGACATGGCCGGTACGGCAGGCGCCGATCCGATCCTGCTGGCGCTCGCGCTCGGCTTCATCCTGGCGATCGGCTTCGCGCCCAGCGCCGTTCCCGAACTCGCGGCGCCGCGCCATGTGCGCCCGCCGCTGCGTGGTCCGCCGGCTCTGGCCTGATCCTCGGCGGCCCCGTCGCCGAACCTCCGCTCCAGACTGCCGCGCGCATTCGCTGTGCGCGGACCCCGCTATTCGGGAACGACCGAAGCTATGAAATCACCGATCTACGGGCTTGCCCTCGCAAGCCTCATGTCCACTCCCGCGCTCGCCGAAAGCGCGGACCCGACCATCATCGTCACTGCCCGCAGCGAGGCCGACGCCGCCGAGCAGCGCGTGCACGAAACGCCGGGCGGGGCCGACGTGGTCACCTATCGCGACTATGCCGACAAGACCGCCGTCTCGCTGCGCGATACGCTGGCCTTCTCGCCGGGCATCTACACGCAGCCGCGCTTCGGCCAGGAGGTGCGTATCTCGATCCGTGGATCGGGCCTCTCGCGCGGCTTCCATATGCGCGGGCTGACGCTGCTGCAGGATGGCATCCCGATCAACCTGGCTGACGACAACGGCGACTTCCAGGAACTCGAGCCGATCTTCTTCGACCATCTCGAGGTCTACCGCGGCGCCAACGCGCTTCGCTTCGGCTCGGGCACGCTCGGCGGTGCGATCAACGGCGTCACGCCCAGCGGGGACACGGCGCACGGCATCTACGCACGGCTCGATGGCGGATCGTACGAGTTTGTGCGCGGGCTTGTCTCAGCCGGCTTTGGCGACGAACGGGCGAGCGCCTGGGGCGCGCTCAGCGTCGACAGGGGCGAGGGCGATCGCGAACATGCCCGGCGGCACTCGCTGCGGGGCCATCTCAACGTCAAGCTGAAGCTGAGCGATACGATCACGACACGCTTTTACGGCAGTGCCAACCAGATCGTGCAGGAACTGCCCGGCGCCTTGAGCGAGAGTGTCGTGCTCACCCGGCCCAAGACCGGCAGCTTCGCGGGCGACCAGCACCGCAACATCGATTCGATCCGCCTGCAGAACCGCACCGAGATCGATCTGGGCGATGCCATTCTGGCAATCGGCGCTTTCCTCAATGCCAAGCAGCTGTTCCATCCGATCTATGTGGTGATCGACCAGAAATCGACCGACGACGGCCTGTTCGCCCGGCTCGATTGGACTCACGGCGCGCTGTCGGCCTCGCTCGGCAGCGAGTCCCGCTGGGGCCAAGTCGCGTCGCGCCAGTACGTCAACGTCAATGGCCGACGCGGCGCGCTCCTCTTCCAGGCGCAGCAGCGTGCCCGCACCTCGAACCTCTACGGCGAGGTGCGCGTCGAGGCCGCGCCCGGATTGTCGCTGATCGCCGGCGGGATCTGGGCGGACGGGTTCCGCAAGCAGGTCCAGACCTATCCGGCGGCCGCTGTAGGGCGCGCCTCGTTCGACGCCTTCTCGCCCAAGTTCGGCGCGCTGTGGCATCCTCGACCGGGCATAGACGTCTACGCCAACTACAGCCGCTCGGCGGAGTTTCCCGGTTTCATCGAACTGGCGCAGCGCACGACCTTCGTGCCGCTCAGCGCCCAGCGGGCCTGGACCGCGGAAGTCGGCACGCGAGGTCAGGCAGGGCCGATCGAATGGGACGTCTCGCTCTACCGGGCCCGGCTGACCGGCGAGATGCTGCAGTACGCGGTCGACGCGAACATCCCCGCCTCGACGTTCAACGCCGGGCGCACCGTTCACCAGGGCGTCGAGCTGGCGCTGAGTGCCACGCCCGCGGCGTGGCTGCGGCTGCGGCAGACCTGGCTCTACTCCGACTTCCGCTTCCGCCACGACGTGCAGTTCGGCAACAACCGCCTGCCCGTGGTGCCAAGGCACGTCTTGCGCAGCGAAGCGCGCTTCGGCAGCGAGGCGCTGCACGTGGCGCCGAACCTGGAGTGGCAACCCCAAGGCGCATGGGCCGACTACGCAAACACCTACCGCACCCGCGGCTATGCTCTGGTCGGCCTCACCGCCGGCGCGACCGTGCGCCAAGGCATCGACCTGTTCCTCGACGCGCGCAATCTGACGAACAGGAAGGCGGTGGGCGATATCTCCGCTGCCATCACGGCCAGCCCGGCCTCGGCGATCTACTACCCGGTGGAGCGCCGAGCCGTGTACGGCGGCGTGCGCGCGCGGTTTTGATGCGCAAAGGGCGGTTCCCTTTTTGGGAGCCGCCCAACCATTACGCCGAGGCGTAAATGGCGGGCCGGTAACGCGCAGCGGGGATCGGCAAGCCGCGCTCGGCCGCGACTTCAAGCCAGAGTTCGATGGCGACTTGCGCCTCTGCCACAGCCTCGGCGGGCGTGTCGCCATGGGCGGAGCAGGGTTTCAGATCGGGCACGTCGGCAATCCAGCAGCCGTCGTCTTCCGACCAGAACACATTGATGTGATAGTGGTGGCTCATCGGTCCTTCAGTGTCAGCCCGATCGCACTTCTACGGACGGCATTTGGACAGCCGCCCGTCCAAATGTTACCGCCCAAACTTCCGCTGCGTCTTCCCGTACCGCAGCTTGCGCGTGCCCGGCTTGCCCTCGTTGCTGCGGCCTACCCTGGGGGCTTTGTGCTCGCTCGACGGCAGGCCGAGTTCTTCGCCCTCCAGCTTCCGGATCTCGTCGCGCAGGCGGCCGGCTTCCTCGAACTCGAGGTCGGCGGCGGCGGCGCGCATCTTCTTTTCGAGCTCCTCGATGTAGCCGCGCAAGTTGTGGCCGACGAGGTTGTTCTGACCTTCCGCATCGATGTCGATGAGGACGCCGTCGCGGCTCGCGGTGTCGGCGACGATGTCGGCGATGCGGCGCTTGATCGTCTGCGGGGTGATGCCGTTGGCTTCGTTGAACTCCTGCTGGCGGGCGCGGCGGCGGTCGGTTTCGGCGATCGCGCGCTCCATCGAGCCGGTCATGCGGTCGGCATAGAGGATCACGCGGCCGTCGACGTTGCGCGCGGCGCGGCCGATGGTCTGGATCAGCGAGGTTTCCGACCGCAGGAAGCCTTCCTTGTCGGCATCGAGGATGCAGACGAGCCCGCACTCGGGAATGTCGAGCCCTTCGCGCAGCAGGTTGATGCCGATCAGCACGTCGTAGACACCCAGGCGCAAGTCGCGGATCAGCTCGATGCGCTCCAGCGTCTCGACGTCGGAGTGCATGTAGCGCACCTTGACGCCCTGCTCGTGCATGAACTCGGTCAAGTCCTCGGCCATGCGCTTGGTCAGCGTGGTGACCAGCGTGCGATAGCCGAGCTTGGCGGTGGCCTTGCACTCCTCGATGCAGTCCTGCACCTGGTCCTCGACCGGGCGGATCGTCACCGGCGGGTCGATCAGGCCGGTCGGGCGGATGACCTGCTCGGCGAAGACGCCGCCCGATTCCTCGATCTCCCAGCTGCCGGGCGTCGCCGAGACGGCGATGGTCTGCGGGCGCATCGCGTCCCACTCGTTGAACCGCAGGGGCCGGTTGTCGATGCAGCTGGGCAGGCGGAAGCCGTACTCGGCGAGCGTGATCTTGCGGCGATGGTCACCCCGCGCCATCGCGCCGACTTGCGGCACGGTCTGGTGGCTCTCGTCGACGAACAGCAGGGCATTGTCGGGCAAGTACTCGAACAGCGTCGGCGGCGGCTCACCGGGCAGGCGGCCCGTGAGGAAGCGGCTGTAGTTCTCGATGCCGTTGCACGATCCGGTGGCGGCGATCATCTCCAGGTCGAAGTTGGTGCGCTGCTCCAGGCGCTGCGCCTCCAGCAGCCGGCCTTCGGCCTCCAGCTCCTTCAAACGCTCGGTCAACTCGAACTTGATGGCCTCGCTCGCCTGCTTCATCGTCGGCCCGGGCGTCACGTAGTGCGAATTGGCGTAGACGCGCACTTTATCGAGCACCTGGCCCTTCTTGCCGGTGAGCGGATCGAACTCGGCGATCTCCTCGATCTCGTCGCCGAAGAAGCTGACGCGCCAGGCGGTGTCCTCCAGGTGCGAGGGGAACAGCTCCAGGTTGTCGCCCCGCACGCGGAAGTTGCCGCGCGCGAAGGCGGCGTCGTTGCGCTTGTACTGCAGCGCGACCAGCTTGCGGATGATCTCGCGCTGGTCCTGGCTCTCGCCCTTCTTGAGGTCGAAGATCATCGCCGAGTAGGTCTCGACCGAGCCGATGCCGTAGAGGCACGACACCGAGGCGACGATGATCACGTCGTCGCGTTCCAGCAGCGCGCGGGTGGCCGAATGGCGCATCCGGTCGATCGCCTCGTTCACCGAGCTTTCCTTCTCGATGTAGGTGTCTGACCGGGGCACGTAGGCTTCGGGCTGGTAGTAGTCGTAATAGGAGACGAAATACTCGACCGCATTGTCCGGGAAGAAGTCGCGGAACTCGGCGTAGAGCTGGGCGGCGAGAATCTTGTTGGGCGCCAGGATCAGGGCAGGGCGTTGCATCTCCTCGATCACCTTGGCCATGGTGAAGGTCTTGCCCGAGCCGGTGACGCCGAGCAGGACCTGCGTCTTGTCGCCTTCCTTCGCCGCGGCGACCAGGTCGGCGATGGCGGTCGGCTGATCGCCTGCCGGTTCATAGTCCGACTGGATGACGAAACGCTTGCCGGGCAGCGACTTTTCAGGTCGCTGCGGCTTGTGCGGGACGAAGCTGCCCGAGGTGTCGGGCTCTTCCAGCCCGCGGCGGATTACGAGTTCGGCCATGGCGGAACATATGGGGTATAGGGCCGCTCGCCGCAACGCCGTCTGCGGTTGGCGACCATTCGCTAGCGCGCTAGGATCAAATCCGAGGGAGGGCCGCGCCCATGCAAGCTTCGTATCGTCTCTTGATGCTCTGCTCCGCCGCGGCCGGGCTGTCGCTGGCCGCGTGCGACCAGAAGCAGGCGGACACGCCGGTCACGCAGGAGGCCAAGGCGGTGGACGTGGCCGCGCAGGCCGGTGGATCTGGGATCAAGCCGCTTGCCGGCCGCTGGCAGACCGAACTCAAGATGACGAACTTCGACATCCCGGGCATGCCGCCGAGCCTCCAGAAGACCGTCGGCAAGCAGATCAACGGCGCCGGCAGCGTCACGGTATGCCTCACCCAGGCCGATGCAGATCGCAACGACGGCACGTTCTTCCAGCCACGCGGCAAGGAATGTCGTTACAAGACGTTCTCGATGGCGAACGGGCAGATCGCCGCGCAGATGACCTGCAAGGACAGGGATTCCACCCAGACCATGGAGATGCGCGGCAGCTACGACGCCGAGTCCTACGACATGACGCTCACGTCCAACGGCGACATCGCGGGGGCGCCGATGAACATGAGCATGGAGATGACCGGCATCCGCGTGGGCGATTGCACCGGCGATGAGGCGCGCTGACGCCCATCTGCCGCACATCCGCTTGCTTGTTCAGGCCCGGTTCTGCAGAGCGCGCGCAGGCAACCCTACGCCGCCCCTATGCGTTGGCGGCGGTCGGAAACGATCCTGACAGGAGCGAAGAGGCGTGACGGCCGTGATGGCGATGGCGGGCAACTTGTGGCGAAGCGCGGGGCGTGAGATCGCCCGACGCTCCGCGCTCGCGCGCCAGCCCCGGCCGGAAGGCGTCACCGCTCCGCCGTTGCGGTTCCTGTGGGGAGAACTGGCGTCGCTGCGCCGTCCCGCCGCGCGGCAACCGCAAGCCCGCGCCGGCCGGCCGCAGCCGGTGATGCTGCTGCCTGGCTTCGGCTCGCATCCCGCGCGCATGAAGCCGATGGCCGACGCGCTGAGAGCCGCCGGGCACGAGGTGCACGATTGGGGCCTTGGCTTCAACCTGGGCCCGACGCCGGAGAACTTCGCCTTCCTCATGCGCCGCGTCGGCGCGCTGGCCCGCAAGCACAAGGTGCCGGTCGCGCTCGTCGGGTGGAGCCTTGGCGGACTGTTCGCGCGCGAGATCGCACGGCGCCAGCCCGATGCGGTGTCGCGCGTGATCACGATGGGCACGCCGTTCTCGGGCAACCCGCGCGCCAACAACGCCTGGCGCGCCTATCAGGTGATCACCGGCCACTCGGTCGACGAGCCGCCTGTCGAGTGCGAGCTGCGGGGCAAGCCGCCGGTGCCCACGATCGCGCTGTGGAGCCCGCGCGACGGTGTCATCCACCCGCGCTCTGCTTGCGGATGGCCGGATGAGCGCGATCGCGCGGTGGCGTTGCGCTGCACCCACCTGGGCTTCGCCGGGGCACCCGAAGTCGTAGCCGAAGTGCTGCGCCAGCTCGACATGGACTGATCCGTCGATCGTCGCGCCCGCCCCCCGGGTACGGCCTGCCGGCCTCAGCGCGGCGTAAGTTCTTCCAGTCTCTCGGCCTTTGCCATCGCGGGCTTGTGCGCGAACCAGATGACGTGGGTGTGGCCCTCGCCGCAGGCGCGAGCGGGTACGACTTCCTCCGACACCTCGAAGCCGGCTTCGGCCAGGCTTTTCGCGAACCGTTCCTCGGGCGTCGCGGACCACACCGCCAGCACGCCGCCTGGGCGTAGCGCCGCCATGGCCGAATGCAGTCCGGCGCGGCCATAGAGCCGGTCGTTCACGCGCCGGGTCAGGCCTTCCGGCCCATTATCGACGTCCAGCAGGATCGCGTCATAGGCGCTGTTGGCCGCGTTGATCAGCACCGCGACATCCTCGTCCACCAAGGTCACGCGCGGATCGTCGAGGCAGCCGGCGGTGAAAGCCGCCATGGGCCCGCGCGCCCAGTCGATGATCTCGGGCACCAGTTCGGCCACCGTCACTTCAGCGTCGATCGCGAGCACGTCGAGCGCCGCGCGCAGGGTAAAGCCCATGCCGTAGCCGCCGATCAGCATCTGCAAGTCCGGCCGTTTGCCGAGGCGCTCGCACGTCATCGTCGCCAACGCCTCTTCGGACGCGCTGGCGAGCGTGCTCATCAGTTCGTTGTCGCGCAGCAGGATCGAGAAATCACCATCGTGGCGCACGAGACGCAACTCTTCGCCCTCGGGCACGTACGCCGTGCCGATCCATTCGTCGGTATCCATGCTGACTTTCTGCAGAACCGCCGATGGCGACGGTGAGGATTGGAAGGCCCGCAGAGGTCAGGATCTCCGCGTTCGCCCCCGCCACCGCGTCGCGATGCGGAGCGCCGCGCGCCAGCTGACCGCTGCGACCAGGATGAAGACCCCGATTAGCAGCGCCTGCGCTGTGATCAAGTCCGCCCTCATGATTGCTGCACTTCCGCGAGACGGCGAATGTCGCCGGCGACCTTTTGCCATCCCTCGTCGGTCTCGGTGGCGACGGCGAGGGGACGCCCTCCCATGTCCGAGTTTTCCCCGTTGAGGTAGGCCACGGCGGAATCGCGGCTACCCAAAGTCAGAAAGGCCAGCGTCGCGATGTCGCCTTGCCGCTTGGCTGCGTCCGCTGGAAGCTTCGCCTTCTGTGCGCGGCTCTTGAAAGGCGCGCGCCGAGGTGCGCTCAAAGTCGACTCGGGTGCGTCGCTGGACTGGGTCATGAATATCCTTTGTGAGACCTTCTGCGATGTGAAGGAAACGAGTGCCTGACCCCACGGACGCAGGAGAGCGCGTCAAATGAGGCGATAGGGTGGCGAGGCTCGCGTGAAGAAAAAGAAAGTAGCGGGAACTCCATGAAATTCGGGCTCGCTCGGCGGTGGGAACAGGGCTCAACCGGCGGCGGCGAGGGTCGCGGCGCGCCGGGCCGCTGCCTTCTCCTGGCGAACGGCCATTTCCAGCCACGCCGCCTCCGCTCGCAGGCAGCGCTCGCGCACGTTCGGCAAAGTCGCCTCGTCCGCGTCCGCTCGGCACTTCTCGGCCTGGGCGCGATAGTCGACTTGATTCATGACTGCCTCCTGGGTGCACCGGCTAAACGCTTGACCGGGCGGGGCAGTGCCGAGTCCTGGCCGATTTATTATCGCGGGCCCGATCCGTTCCGCGCGCATACGAACCGGCGCATCCGAAGCCGCTTCTCAAGCGCGCGGCGGCTGCCGCCGGTAACTCAGCGCTTCGGCAACATGGACACGCTCCACGCCGGGACTTTCCGCAAGGTCGGCGATCGTGCGGGCGACTCTCAGGATGCGTGTGTAGCCGCGCGCGGAGAGCCGCATCGCCTCGGCGGCTTGCGCCAGGAGGCGGCGCCCGGCCTCGCTCGGTGTCGCGTGCCGTTCGAGCAGTTCGCCGTCGAGTTCGGCGTTGGTGCGGCTCGTGGTGCCGGCAAGCCGCTCGCCCTGGATGTTTCGCGCCCGCGCCACGCGTTGGGACACCTGTTCGCTGCCCTCGGCGGGAGCGGGCAGGGCAAGGTCCACCGCCCTCACGGCCTCGACTTCGACATGCAGATCGATGCGGTCCAGCAATGGTCCGCTGACCTTGCTCTGGTAGTCCGCCGCGCAGCGTGGCGCGCGGCTGCAGCCGAGTGCCGGATCGCCGAGGTGGCCGCACCGGCAAGGGTTCATCGCGGCGATGAGTTGGACACGCGCGGGATAAGTCACATGGGCGTTGGCGCGCGCAACGGTGACTTCGCCTGTCTCGAGTGGCTGGCGCAGCGAATCGAGCACCGCGCGCTGGAACTCGGGCAGTTCGTCGAGGAACAGGACTCCCAGGTGCGCCATCGAGACTTCGCCCGGCTTCACCCGCAGGCCGCCCCCGGTCAGGGCCGCCATCGAAGCGGAGTGGTGCGGTGCGCGATAGGGCCGGGCGCGGCTGATGCGGCCGTCCTCCAGTATGCCCGCAACGCTTGCGACCATCGATGTCTCCAGTGCCTCGGCCGGCGTCAGTTCGGGCAGGATGCCGGGCAGACAGCTAGCCAGCAACGACTTGCCGGCGCCCGGCGGCCCGATCATCAGCAGGTTGTGCGCCCCTGCGGCGGCGATCTCGAGCGCGCGCTTGGCGGTCTCCTGGCCCTTGACCTGCCGCAGGTCGGGGCCGCGCGGAGGCGCCTCGGCCGTTCCTGGCTCGGGTGTCGGCAGCACTTGATTGCCGCGCAAGTGATTGAGCAAGCTGATGAGATTGGGCGTCGCGATCACCGGCACCCCGCTGGCCCAGCGCGCCTCCGACCCTTGCGCCGCCGGGCAGATCAGGCCCTTGTCCCGCGCGCTCGCATGGAGTGCGGCCAGCAGCACACCGGGCGAGGGGATCACGCGCCCATCGAGCGCCAACTCGCCCACTGCGATGAAGTCTACCAACTGCTCGGCATCCGCGGCGCCCATGGCCGCCAGCAGGCTGAGCGCGATCGGCAGGTCGTAATGCGAGCCTTCCTTGGGCAGGTCGGCGGGCGAGAGGTTGATGGTGATGCGCTTGGGCGGCAGCGCCAGCCCCATCGCCGAGAGGGCGGCGCTGACCCGCTGGCGGCTCTCGGCCACCGCTTTGTCCGGCAGGCCCACCACGTGGAAGCACGGCATGCCCGGCGCAACCTGGCATTGCACCTCCACGGCGCGCGCCTCCAGGCCGAGGTAGGCCACCGTCGAGACCAGCGCGACCAAACCTGCCCCCTTCGTCTGCTGCCCGCTATCGATGCGGACCAATGCCTGGCGAGTCGAGTTACATCGCCGTCACTTTGGTTGCGCAAGCTTGCCGAACGCGGCCTGCTCCTTGACTCGGCGAGGCGGCTGCACTAACGGCCCTCGCCTGTTGTTCGGTCGCTCCGCTGTCGGGCGGCCTTTTTGTTCGCGCCGTCGGCGCCAGAGAATTGCAAGGGTATCGCCATGAAGCGCACGTTCCAGCCCAGCCGCCTTGTTCGCGCTCGCCGTCACGGCTTTCGCGCGCGCACCGCGACCGTCGGTGGCCGCAAGGTTCTCCGCGCTCGCCGCGCACGCGGCCGCAAGAAGCTGTCGGCCTGATTCGCAGCTCCGGCAGGGGCATGGATGGCCCCTCGTCGGCGGCACTCGATCAGGCTTTCGCGCGGTGGCGCGAGGGCCTGGTCGGGTGCCGCTTTCGTTCGCGCCTCGGCCTTCCTATCTGAAGCGGCGTGATCGCCAACCCGTACCTCATGATGACGCGCCGCGCCGATTTCCTTGCGGCGAATCGCGGGCTGCGCGTGGCGCGGCCAGGCTTCGTGCTGCTTGCGCGGCCCAACGACGGGCAGGGCCGGCGCCTTGGCATCACTGTCACCAAGAAGATCGGCAACGCGGTGGTGCGCAACCGCATGAAGCGCCGCTTCCGGGCGCTCGCGCGCGAGGTCCTGCCGCTGCATGGCATGGCCGACACCGACCATGTGCTGATCGGCCGCGAGACCGGGGTGGAGCGCGATTTCGCGGCGCTGCGGGTCGAACTCATCGCCGCACTGGAGCGGGCGCGCGCCGGCAAGGGCGATCCGCCGCGCCGCCCTCGCAAGGCACGCTCGTGACGCTGTCCGACCTGCCGCGCCAGGCGCTGAAGCTGGTCGCCCGGGCCTGGCAGCTCGGTCCGTCGCAAGTGATGCCGCCGACGTGCCGCTATCAGCCCTCGTGCTCGCAGTACGCGATCGAGGCGCTCGACAAGCATGGCGCGATTAAGGGTGGCTGGCTTGCCATCAAGCGTATATTGCGCTGCCACCCCTGGGGGGGGCACGGCCCCGACCCAGTGCCCTGAGCGGCGACGGGTCGCAGGGTCGCGAGTAACGGGACGGACTTAGGAAGCTTCGTGGAGAATCAGCGCAATATCATCCTTGCGGTCCTGCTGACCGTGCTTGTCCTGTTCGGATGGCAGGCGGGCGTCGGGTATTTCTACCCGCAGAGCAAGACACCGACCCAGATCGTGGAGAACGGCGGCGCCAAGAACGCGGCGAGCCCCACCAAGCCGACGCGCGAGGGCGGTCTGCGTGACGCGGCCGAAGTGCAACTCGAAGAGCAGGACCTCAAGAGCGCGCTCGCCTCGAGCGGGCGACTGCCGATCGCCGGGCCGGGCATCTCGGGCTCGATCAACCTCAAGGGCGCGGTGCTCGACGATGTCGTGCTCAACCGCCATCGCGAGACGGTGAAGAAGGATTCCGGGCCGGTCCGCATCTATTCGCCGGCCGGCACGCCCGCGCAGGAGTTCGCGCAGTTCGGATGGGTAGGCGAGGGCATCGCTACGCCCAATCCCGGCACGATCTGGACTGCTCCCGCCGGCGCGAAGCTGACCCCGCAGACGCCGGTGACGCTGACCTGGCAGAACCCCACCGGCCAGGTGTTCCAGCTCTCCTTCGCGATCGACAACGACTACCTCGTCACCGCCACGCAGAGCGTCGCCAATCGCGGCCAGGCGCCGGTCACGGTGCAGCCGTTCGGCCTGATCAACCGCACCAACGAGACCGCCAGCCTCGATACCTGGAACGTCCATTCCGGCCCGATCGGCGCGTTCGACGGTTCGGTGACGTTCAGCACCAACTATAGCGACGTCACCTCCGCCGGAACCGTCGCCAAGCCGGGCCGCGCCGACTGGATCGGCTTCACCGACGTCTACTGGATGTCGGCGCTCGCGCCGGTTGCCGCCCCCGCGGCGGGTACCTTCCGCTCGGTCGGCAACAACCTGTTTCGCGCCGACCTCGTCTACGACAAGGCCGTCGTCCAGCCCGGCCAGGTGCTGAGCCGCACGACCAAGCTGTTCGCCGGCGCCAAGGAGCACGCGGTGCTCGACCGCTACGAGGACGGCGGCATCGCCAAGTTCGGCCTCGCGATCGACTGGGGCTGGTTCCGCTGGTTCGAGAAGCCGATCTTCTGGCTGCTGACATCGCTGTTCAAGCTCGTCGGCAACTTCGGTGTCGCCATCATCCTGCTGACGATGATCGTGCGCGGGATCATGTTCCCCGTCGCCCAGCGCGGGTTCGCCAGCATGGCCGCGATGAAGGCGATCCAGCCGAAGATGAAGGCGATCCAGGAGCGCTACAAGGACGACAAGCAGGTCCAGCAGCAGAAGATCATGGAGCTGTACAAGCAGGAGAAGGTCAATCCGCTCGCGGGCTGCCTTCCGATGTTCCTGCAGATCCCGGTGTTCTTCGCACTCTACAAGACGCTGATCCTGGCGATCGAAATGCGCCATCAGCCTTTTGTGCTCTGGATCAAGGACTTGTCCGCGCCGGACCCGCTGCACATCCTGAACCTGTTCGGACTGCTGCCGTTCGATCCGCCCAGCTTCCTGGGCATCGGCGTGCTCGCGGTGATCCTGGGCATCACGATGTTCCTTCAGTTCAAGCTGAACCCGGCGCAGGGCGATCCCGCGCAGCAGCAGGTCATGATGCTGATGCCGTGGTTCATGATGTTCGTGATGGCGCCTTTCGCCGCCGGCCTGCTGATCTACTGGATCACGTCCAACTTGCTCACCATCGCGCAGCAGAAGTTCCTCTACAGCCGCCATCCGCAGTTGCGGGCGCAGGCCGAGAAGGACGCCGACAAGCGGAGCCGGACCGCCAAGGGCGGTGCCTGAGGACGTGCCTGCGCAGGCAGGCGAGGCGGACGAGGAGGGGCTGGAGCGGGCGCGCAAGCTGTTCGCCGGCCCCATCCAGTTCCTGAAGAGCGCGCCGCAGCTCAAGTTCCTGCCCGATCCGGACGTGCCCGAGATCGCCTTCTGCGGCCGGTCGAACGTTGGCAAGTCGTCGCTGCTCAATGCGCTCACCGGCCGCAAGGCGATCGCGCGCACTTCGGTGACGCCGGGGCGTACGCAGGAGCTCAACTTCTTCGACGTCGGCGAGCCGCTGGTGCTGCGCCTGGTCGACATGCCCGGCTACGGCTTTGCCAAGGCGCCACCCGCCGTGGTCGAGACGTGGCGCCGCCTCGTGCGCGACTACTTGCGTGGGCGGGTGGTGCTCAAGCGCACCTTGTTGCTGGTCGACGCGCGCCACGGCGTGAAGCCCGTCGATGCCGAGATGATGCGTATGCTGGACGAGGCGGCGGTGGGCTATCGCGTGGTCCTGACCAAGGCCGACAAGATCAAGGCCAGCGAGCTCGAGGCGGTGACGGCGGCAACTCTCGCCGAGGCGCGCAAGCACAGCGCCGCGTTTCCGCAAGTGCACGTCACCTCGTCCGAAAAGGGGCTGGGGATCACGCAACTGCGCGCGGCCGTGCTGGGCGACGCGTACACCTGATCACCGGGAACGCCGGCCGCCGTTCTGCGGGCGAATACCAGGCAGGAGTGTCACACATGGATGTAGGGTTCATCGGGCTTGGGCAGATGGGGCATGCCATCGCCGCCAATCTCGTCGCGGCGGGCCATGAGGTCTCGCTCTGGAACCGCAGCGCCGGCAAGGCCGAAGACCTGGTCGGTCAAGGCGCGGTCTTGCTCGAGCGGCCCGCGCAAGCGGCCTCGGCTGCCGTCGTGCTCACGATGCTGGCCGACGACGCCGCACTGCGGGCGGTGACCTTCGGGCCCGACGGCCTGCTCTCGGTCGACGCTCCCGTCCTCCATGTGTCGCTCAGCACCATCAGTCCTGATCTGGCCGACGAACTGGCGGAGGCGCACAAGGCTCGGGGCGGGCGCTTCGTCTCCGCTCCCGTGTTCGGACGTCCCGATGCTGCCGCAGCCGCCAAGCTGTTCGTGGTCGCGGCCGGCGCGGCCGACGATATCGCCGAATGCGAACCCCTGTTCGACGCCATCGGCCAGCGCACCTTCGTGGTCGGAGATCGGCCCAGCCAGGCCAATGTCGTGAAGCTCTGCGGCAACTTCCTGATCATGGCGACGGTTGAATCGATGGCCGAGGCGATGACGCTCGCGGCGAAGAACGGCGTGGCCAAGTCGGCGCTGCTCGAAGTGCTGACGGAGACCCTGTTCGGCTCGCTAATCCACCGCAACTACGGCAAGATGCTGGTGGAGGAGAGCTTTCGCCCCGCCGGGTTCTCCGCTCCGCTCGGCTACAAGGACATGAAGCTTGCGTCGGGCGTCGCCGAAAGCTCCCGCGTGCCGATGCCGGTGCTAGGGATCGTACGCGACCGCCTGCTGTCGACGATCGCACGCGAAGGCGAGGACATCGACTGGTCCGGCATCGGCAAGATCATCGCCGCGGACGCTGGTCTCTAGGCTATCCTCAGCCCTGTCCGCTCTGGAGCACGGCGGACTCGATATGCCAGCGTAGTTGGGCGGGCGTGGCGCCGGGCACATCGTTGACCCGGCGCAAGACTACCGTGCCTTCGAGCCGATAGGGCTGGCCAGTGCGCGTCAGGCCTGTGAGCGTCGCGTGGGAGGAGTAGTAGAGCGAGCCCGCCCCAGCATCCATCGAGCCGGTCGGCACAGCGACCGTGATCGTGCGAAAGCGGCTCCACCAGCGGGCATAGTCCTCGCGCGACGCCGGTGGATCGCCGAACTGGTTCCACGCCGTGTCGAACTGCTTGTTCTCCAGCGCCCGCGCCCAGGTCAACAGCACGGCGCGCGCGCCCTTTTCGCCCTTGTCCGCAGTCGGCAAAGCCTCGGAAGCATCGGTGATCAAGCTTGGACTTTCCGTACCTTCGGGAGCGACTGTCCCGGTTCCCTCTGTGGCTGAACCGGTCCGGGACATCTCGGGTGCTGGCGGAGCATCAGCACTCACCGACGGTTCCGACGTGGCAGTGCCGCTCGTCGTTGCCTGCGAGCCGTCGCTCGTCGAACCGTCGCCCCCCGAACCGTCGCAGGCCGCCAGCGGGAGCGCCAGCAGCACACCCAGGACAATCGCTCTGTTCATGCATCTCTCCACAAGCAGCAGAATGCCGGCGGCCCTTCTGTGTTCCGCTCCTATAGCAGGCATAGGTGCGGACTCGTTCATTCTCGACATTGCCAAACTGAACCTCTAGGCGAAAGCAGCCAGCAGAAAGGGGACGCCGCCCGTGAAGCTGATCATCGGCAACAAGAATTACTCGAGCTGGAGCTTGCGCGGTTGGCTCGCCTGCAAGCAGTCCGGCCTGGCCTTCGAAGAGCTGACCGTCCCGATCCTCGGAGAGGACTGGGAGCGTCGCAAGCGCGACGCGGAGGAGCTTGCCCCGTCCTCGGGCAAGGTACCCGTGCTGTGGGACGGTGACGCCGTCGTGTGGGACAGTCTGGCGATCATCGAGTACCTTGCGGACAAGGTCGGCCGGGAACGGTTCTGGCCCAAGGACGATGCGGCGCGGGCCATGGCTCGCTCGATGGTGGCCGAGATGCACTCCAGCTACCTGCCCCTGCGCCGCGCCTGCCCGATGAACGTGCGCGCAAAAGTGGAGGGTATCGCCATCGGGCCCGATGTTCGCGACGATATCGTACGCATCCTGACCCTCTGGGCCGAAGCCCGGGCGCGGTTCGGGCGGGGCGGGCCGTTCCTGTTCGGCACGTTCTGCGCGGCCGACGTGATTTACGCGCCCGTCGTCAGCCGGTTCCTCACATATGGCGTAGCCGTTCCCGGTTTCGCGCGTTCGTATATGCAGGCGGTTTGGGAACACGAATGGATGCGCCAATGGGTTGCCGCAGCAGAAGCCGAAGAGTGGGTCATCGAGCAGTACGAGGTTCCGGTCGGCCACTGATCCGGTCGCTTGCGCTGCTGCTTGCGGCGTTTGCCGCCTTGTGGAGCGTGCCGGGGCTTGCCTGGGGCGCCTATGGCCATCGCACGGTCGCGGCGATCGCCTTGCGGAACGTGACGCCCGCGACGCGCGCTCGCATCGACGCCTTGCTCAAGCAGGAGCGGCTGCTGGGGACGCCGCAGTGCCGCGCCCGGACGCTGGAGGATGCGGCGGTCTGGCCCGATTGCATCAAGGGTGAGAGCTGGCGCTTCGGCTACATGTCGCCCTGGCACTACCAGGACGAGCCGGTCTGCGGCAATTTCGATCCCAAGGCTGACTGCGCCAACGGGATTTGCGTGACGGCGCAGATCGACCGGACCGCCAGGATCCTCGCCGATCGCAAGCTACCCACGACCGAGCGGCTCGAGGCGCTGATCTTCCTGACCCATCTTGTAGGCGATATCCATCAGCCGCTGCACGGCGCGGACAACGGCGACCAGGGCGGCAATCTCGTCAAGTCACCCTACGGCATCGCGCCGGGGTGGAACCTGCATTCGATCTGGGACAGCGCGCTGGCCGAGCGGGCGCTTTCGGAGGATCGCGGTGCGCTGGTGCGCCGCTACGATCCGACCGAGCGGGCCGCTCTTGCCACGGGCACCGCGCAGGACTGGCTGCGCGAGAGCTGGCAGATCGCCAAGGACTTCCTCTATCCTCAGGCGTTCGGCGGCGCCGTGCCGTGTGACGGTCCGGAGCCCAAGCAGGTCACCTGGCCCGAGCCGGTGATCCAAAAGAGCTTGCCGATTGTGCGCCAGCGCGTCGAGCAGGCCGGCCTGCGCCTGGCGCGGATGCTCGATACCGCGCTGGGCTGAACGGGCGGTCAGTAGGGCGTGCCGTCCTTGCGCAGGTAGGCTGGTCCTTCGAAGATCATGTCGATGTCGGCATAGCCGCCGTTGCCGTCCGTGTTGCCTGCGCCGACCGCCAGCAACACGCAGTCCGCGTCGCTCTCGTTGACGATGTGGTGCGCGATCCCGTCGCCGCCGGCCCAGGCGCAGATGTCTCCGGCGGCGAGCGGGATACGGGCCGGCGCCTCGCCGATCGGCCCCTCGATCAGCACGGCGGAGCCCGAGAGCACGATCACCAGTTCATCCTCGTCGTCGTGCCAGTGCCGCTGGCTCGACCAGGCGCCGGGCTTGAGCACCACGTGGCTTGCGCCCATCGCGGTCAGTCCGGCGGCCGGCGTGAGCCGGCGATAGTGTCGGCCGGCGACGGGACCGTCGAACGGCGCGGGGTAGCCAGTGCGATTGCTTTGCGGGATCGCGGCAAGGTCGAGCTTGGGCATGTGTCACTCCGGCTTGTGTCCTGGCCTGCGGGTGCATATGCGAGGACGCCACGATGAGCCAGACCGCAGCCTTGCCCGCCAGTGTCGCCGATATGGCCCAGGCGCTGATCGCCTGCCCCAGCGTCACCCCTGCCGCGGGTCTGGTGTTCGATTGCCTCGAGGACCTGCTCGCCCCGCTCGGCTTCGAGGTGATCCGCTTCACGGCGGGCGAGGCGCCGGACGGGCCAGTGGAGAACCTGCTGGCGATCCGGCGCGGTCCCGAGGGCAGCCGCCACTTCGCCTTTGCCGGCCACCTCGATGTCGTGCCCCCCGGCGAGGGCTGGGCCAGCGCGCCGTTCGCGCCGGAAGTGCGAGGCGAACTGCTCTTCGGCCGCGGCGCGGTGGACATGAAGGGCGCGATCGCGGCGATGGTGGCCGCGGTCCGCGAGATCCCGGCCGAGGCAGGGACGGTGAGCCTTGTCATTACGGGCGACGAGGAAGGCCCGGCCCGCTTCGGCACCCTGGCCCTCATCGACCGGATGCGGGCCCTCGGCGCGCTCCCGGACTTGTGCCTGGTCGGCGAGCCGACTTCGGTGAACCGGCTGGGCGACATGGCCAAGATCGGCCGGCGCGGTTCGGTCAACATCTTCCTCGACGTCGAGGGCGTGCAGGGCCACGTCGCCTACCCCCACCTTGCCGACAACCCGATTACCCGGCTCGTGGCGATGCTGGCCGAGCTCAAGGCGATGCCGCTGGACGAGGGGACCGACTGGTTCCAGCCCTCGAACCTCGAGGTCACCGATTTGACGGTCGGCAACCCGGCGCACAACCTGATCCCCGGCAAGGCGAGCGCGCGCATCTCGATCCGCTTCAACGACCGCCACACCGGCGCGGGCCTTGCCGAGCGTGTCGCCGAAGTCGCGGCCCGGCACGGCGGAACGGCGCGGCCGCTGATCTCGGGCGAGGCGTTCCTGACCCAGCCGGGCGCCTTTTCCGACATCGTGGCCGAGGCGGTCGCGGCGGAGACGGGCGTGCGGCCCGAACTCTCCACCAGCGGCGGCACCTCGGATGCCCGCTTCCTCAAGGACTTGTGCCCGGTCATCGAGTTCGGCCTGTGTAACGCGACGATGCACAAGACCGACGAGGCGGTGGCGCTCGCCGACCTGGAGGCGCTCGCCCGGATCTACCGCCGGATCGCCTTGGCGGGGCTGAGCGAACTTCGCTAAGTTTGCCCGGATCGCGCGTAGTAAGTCACAGGAAAGTCTTCTGATTTAAGGCCTTGCGAGTGAGAAGTTCGTCTGTGGCGGGCACGCTGGCATGGGACGGGGTGTGTAGGAAAGTTCTTTTTTCGAGGCCGCCCCGACCCGCAGAACGTGCCGCTATTGCCAGAAGCGCAAGGTCACGCCCACGGTGCGCGGGTCGCTCGGCGTGCCGAGGATCAGGCCCGAGTTGCCGGCCTGGATCGTCAGGTTCTGGATGTAGTCCGCATCGAACAGGTTGCGCGCGAAGACGCTGACCTCCCACCCCCGGTTCGAGCGATAGCCGATGCTGGCATTGGTCAGGTTGTAGCCTTTGATCAGCGTGTAGCGCGACAAGCTGGGGTCGCCGTAGTAGCTGCTGCGCCAGCCGCTATCGATATGCGCGACCACGCTTCTGGTGGCGCCAAGCGGCGTCACGTAATCGGCGCTCACCGTCTCGACCCACTTGGGCAGCCCGACCAGCGGGCGACCGGTGAGGTCGCAGGCGGTCGTGGCGGCGGTCTGCAGCTCCAGCGGGCAGGGCCCGGCGGGATAGTCGGTGTACGCGCCATGCGAGTAGGCGAGCGAGCCGCGCAGGGTGAGTCCATCGACCGGGCGCACGATGGCGTCCGCCTCGATACCCTTCACCACGACCTCGGGGATGTTCGAGAGGTAGCCGCGTAGCGCGACCGTCTGGCTGCTGTCGACCACGGTGGCCTGGAAGTCCTCGACCTTGGTGTAGAAGCCGGTGAGGTTGAACAGCACGCGATTGTCGAGGAAGCCGGTCTTGATGCCTACCTCGTACGTCGTGTTGCGCTCCGGCTTGACCACCGCGGTGGAGAGTGCCGGCAGGTTCTGGTTGGTCAGCGGCAGGCCCGACATGTTGATGCCGCCCGACTTGAAGCCGCGCGCGAAGCTGGCGTAGCCCATCACGCTGTCCGTCAGCTGGTAGGACAAGTTCGCCCGGCCCGAAAGGCTGCCGCCGCGATCGCGCGCCTCGTAAGTCTGGCGCCGCAGGATCGACAGGCGCGCGGCGTTGAGCGCGGCGATCTGGGCCGGTGTTCCGGTCAGGACGGGGCCGCCGAAGACGGGGCTGTCGTAAGTGCCGTACTTCTTTTCCCAGGTGTAGCGCAGGCCACCGGTCGCGATGAGGCGCGGCGTGATCTTGTAATTGACCTCGCCAAAGCCCGCGTAGCTGTCGGTGGTGAAGTGGGTCTGGCCATTGGTGCCGTACCCGTCGAGCAGGTTGCCCGGCACGCTGACGGTGGTTCCGTTGGACGTGAACGTCGGCCCGATCAGCCAGTAGGCAGCCTGCGAACCATAGATGCTCTCGGGCCGGCCATCGAGCTTCTGGTGGAAGTAGTAGAGGCCGGCGACATATTGGAACGGGCCGTCACCGTTGGAGGCGAGCCGCAGTTCCTGGCTGTACTGATCCTCGCGCGAAGGGATGTGCTGGATCGTCTGGATCTGGATGCCGGTGTAGTCGCGATCGTTCGCCGCGTCCCAGTTCCAGAAGCGCCACGCGCTGATCGAGGTGAGGGTGGCTGCGCCCAAGTCCCAGTCCGCCGTGGCCGAGACACCGCCCTCGTTGGTGCTGGTGCCCACACGCGCGTCGATGTCGACCAGGCGGTCGTACGGGTCGGTGCTCGGCGGCGCATAGCCGAGGCCGGCCGCGAGCGCGGGGTACTGGCGGGCGGCGGGGCGCAGGCTCGTGCCGACGCGCAGATAGACCTGGGTGCAGCACTCGCTCTCGAAGTTGGTGAAGTCGCCGATCAGCCGCAGCTGGAAGCTGTCCGAGGGCTTGAACAGCAGCTGCGCCTTGACCGCCTGGTTGCCGATCCCGTTCTGCTTGCGGCCCGTGCGCACGTTTTCCAGCACGCCGCTGCGCCGGGTGGTCAACCCCGACACCCGCAGCGCCAGCTTGTCGGCGATCAGCGGCAGCGAGCCCGAGGCCTTGATCTGTAGCCAGTCGTGCTCGCCATAGCTGATCTCCTGGCTCGCTTCGGGCGTGAACGTCGGCGCGCGGCTGATCACGTTGATCGCGCCGGCGGTGGTGTTCTTGCCGAACAGCGTGCCTTGCGGGCCGCGCAGCACTTCGATGCGCTCGATGTCGCTGAAGTCGAAGGCGGCGGTCGCCGGCCGCGCGTGATAGACTTGGTCGACGTAGAAGCCGACGCCGGGCTCGAGCCCGTCGTTCGCCTGGCTCACCGCGACGACGCTCGATCCGAGGCCGCGGATGGTGAACGAGGTGTTGCGCGGGTTGGCCGAGGAGTAGTTCAGCTCGGGCACGAGGTTGGTCAGCCCTTGCGTGTTCACGGTGTACGCGCGGTCGAGCAGTTCGCCGCCGACCACCGACACGGCGATCGGCACCTGCTGCAGGTTCTCCTCACGCCGGCGGGCCGTGACGATGATCGCCCCGCCGTTCCGATCGGAAGCCGAGGCGCTTGGCTCGGTGCGCTCCTGCGCCGCGGCGGGTTGGTACGAGACGGCGAGAAGCGACGCGGCGAACCACGCCGCGTGCGTGTGTCTGATCATGGGAGAGCACCTGAACCTTTTATCTATATACCGCCGTATATAGATCGGATCGCGCGTGTGAAGCGGATTTGGTGCTCCAGGTTCGCCCGGCTGCAGACACAAGAAGGGGCGCAGCGGCCTCCCGCTGCGCCCCTTCTTGCAGGCCTGTGTTAGTCCGACGCTTAGCGGATCTTGCCGCTCAGCGAGAGGCCGATGATGCGCGGTTCGTTGTAGACCGCGGCCATGTAGTTCTCGATCACGCCCTTCAAGTTCTTCTCGTTCGTAATGTTGCGCGCGAAGGCCGCGACCTCGAAGTCGCCAGTGTCGTAGCCGACCTTCAGGCCGCCCTCGAAGTTGCCCTTCGAGTAGAACTCGTCGGTCTTATAGAGCACGAAGTTGGTGTAGCCCTGCACGTTCCAGTCGGTGGCGATGAACAGCCTGGAGCGCTCGCCCGTCGGGATGTCATAGCGCGCGGTGGCGTTGAGCGTCCACTTGGGGGCGTTGGGCAGCGGGTTGCCGTCGATCTGCGCCAGGTAGGCCGGCGCGCCGAAGATGGTGCGCTGGACGATCGGATCGTTGACGGTGCAGACCAGCTTGCCGTTGAGCGCGCAGGCCTGCGCGTAGACGCGCTTGTCCTTGATCTCGGTGTGCAGCAGGCTGCCGCCCAGCGTGATCGACAGGTTCTCGACCGGGCGATACTCGAGGTCGGCCTCAAGCCCGTAGGCCTGCGCCTTGTCGGCGTTGAACAGCACGCCGTTGCCGTTGGCGTCGTTGCCGTTCAGCTGGATGTTCTTGAGGTTCCAGTAGAACGCGGTGGCGTTGAAGCGCAGCGTGTTGTCGAGCAGCTGGCTCTTGAAGCCCGCTTCGTACGAGGTGATCGTCTCGGAATCGGCCGTCGTGAACGGCGTGCTGAACACCGCCGAGCGGCCCTGGATCGTGGGGCCACGGAAGCCGCGGGCGATGCGGGCGTAGAGGCTGAAGTCCGGCGCCGCCTTGTAGAGCAGGCTCACGTCCCAGCTGGGCTTCTCGTCCTTGAGGCGCACGCGGCAGGGGAACGCCGCGGTCGAGACGCAGGTGGTGGGGTTGTTGTTCGCCTTGAGCAGCGTCGTCGTCTTCTTGTCGCTGGTGTAGCGCGCGCCGGCGGTGAGGGTGAGCTGGTCGGTCAGGTCGTAGCTGCCCTGGCCGAAGATCGCCCACGAGGTGTTGACGTCGTGCAGGCGCACCCAGTTGTTGGGGTTGCGCGCCGCCGTCGTCAGGAAATAGCCGCGCTGGTAGAAGTCGGTGATGTCGCGGCTGTCGAAGTAGAAGCCGCCCAGCTGCCACTTGAGCGGGCCGTTGCCGGTGCTGGCGAGGCGCAGTTCCTGCGACCACTGGTCGAGGTCGCGGATCTGGCCCTGCGACTGGCCGAAACCGTTGGGCACGCCGCCCACCGGGTAGTTGGCCGCCGCGCCGCCGTCGGTGTCGCCGCGGCTGTAGCCCTTGGTGGTCTCGTAGGCGGTGATCGAGGTCAGCGCCGCGCCGCCCAGGTCCCAGGTGACGTGGGCCGAGGCGCCCTTGGTCGTGTAGGCCTGCGGGTTGTCCTGCGCCTCGTCGTAGGCGACCGAGTTGCGGGGGCCGACGGGATCGTTCGAGCCCTTCACCAGAGCGCCGCGATGGAACAGCGTCGAGGTGCCGTCGTAATCGCGATAGTGGCCCGAGAGCAGGACCGAGAAGTTCTCGGTCGGCGTCAGCAGCACCTGGAGGCGGGCGTTGCGGTCGTCGAAGCCGCCCATGGCGTTCTTCCTCGGCGTGGCGGTGCCATCGGCGCTCGGACCGGCATAAGTGTTGTCGACGTAGTCGTCGCGGTGCTGGACGAGGAACGAGGCGCGCACGGCGATCTTGTCGGCCACGATCGGGCCGCCGATGCCGGCGTCGAGGTTGACGGTGCCGTAGCTGCCGACGCTGATGGCGGCCTGGCCGTTCAGGTCCATCGTCGGGCGCATGGTGTCGAACTTGATGATGCCGGCGGTCGTGTTGCGGCCGAACAGCGAGCCTTGCGGGCCGCGCAGCACCTCGACTTGGGCGATGTCGTACGCCGGGTTGGACTTCAGGATCACGTGCTCGAGCACGACGTCGTCCTGGATGATCGAGACCGGCTGCGAGGCGCCGAGGTAGAAGTCGACGTTGCCCAGGCCCCGGATGTAGAAGCGCGGGAAGATGCGGCCGGTGGTGGACTCAGCATAGAGCCCGGGCACGCGGCCCGAAAGCGCGAGCAGCGTGTCGTCGCCGCCCGAGGTGAAGGTGCGGTAGTCGTCGCCACGCAGCACGCCCACGGACACGGGCACGTCGGTCAGGCGCTCCTGGCGGCGCTGTGCGGTCACGACGATGTCGCCGCCCACTTCGCTGTCGGCCGTGCTCGCGGCGGTGCCGGCGTCGGCGGCGGCCGAGGGGGCCGTGCCTTGCGCCAGGGCGATGCCCGGCAGCGCGCTGGCGCCCAGGCTCAGAAGGCCGAGAACGAGCGCCCGGCGCGGCTTGTACGATGTCATGCGAATGTCCCTTGTTCCCACCATTCACGCGTCGAAAACGACGGCGTTGGCGGGCCCCTAGGCGCGATCGATGTGACATTGGTGACAAACTTCCGGCGTGTGTCCGATTGCCGCGGAGGTGATGCCGCATTGCAACAAAGTGTTGCTACGGATGGACCGGTCGGCCCCGCATGCCCGCCACTTGCATCGGCCGCGCCTTCCTGCTCCGTTCCGGGCTTCACCTGACCGAAAGCCCATCCCCCGCATGACCGATACCGCACCGCCCGCTCCCGACGCCGCGCCCGAGGCGCATTCCTCCGGGTTGCAGTGGCGCATCCTGGCAGGGTTCGTGGGCGGGCTGGTGGCGGGGCTCCTGGTCTATACCTTTGCGCCGGGGGCAGGCTGGGTCACGAGCGTGGTCACGTATGTCACCGGGCCGATCGGGCAGGTGTTCCTGCGGCTGCTGTTCATGCTGGTGCTGCCGCTGCTGTTCAGCGCGCTCGTCATCGGCATCGCCGACATGGAGGAGATCAAGGCGCTGCGCCGCGTTGGCTTGGCGACGCTGCTCTACACGCTGATCGTCTCGGGCATCGCGGTCGCGCTCTCGATCGCGCTGGTCAACCTGCTGCAGCCCGGCGCCGGGGTCGATCGCGAGGCGGCGCGCGCGCTGCTGGCGCAAGGGGGCAAGGCGGCCTCGGGCATCATCGCCAGCGCGCAAGGCAGCAAGAGCGGGGTCGAGGCGGTGCTCGGCCTGGTGCCGACCAACGTCATCGCGGCGATGGGCGAGAACGACATCCTGGCGGTGATGTTCTTCGCGCTGTTCTTCGGCATCGGCCTGCTGCTGGTGCGCACGCCGCAAACCGAAACCGTGCGCAACGTGATGGAGGGCGTGTTCGAGGTGGCGATGAAGCTGATCGGGCTCGTGATCCAGCTCGCCCCGATCGCGATCTTCTGCTTCATGTTCAACCTCTCGGCCCAGTTCGGCTGGGACCTGCTGATCAAGCTGGCGGCCTACGTGGGCGTCGTGCTGCTGGCTTTGGCGCTGCAGATGTTCGGCGTCTACTCGGCGCTGCTGGCGTTCGTGGCGAGGAAGAGCCCGGTCGCGTTCTTCCGCGAAACGCGCGAGGCGAGCGTGATGGCGTTCTCCACCGCAAGCTCGAACGCGACACTGCCGACCTCGCTGCGGGTGGCGGACACCGAGCTCAAGCTGCCGCCCAAGATCGCCCGCTTCGTGCTGACGATCGGCGCGACCGCCAACCAGAACGGCACCGCCATGTTCGAGGGGGTGACGGTGCTGTTCCTCGCCCAGTTCTTCGGCGTGCACCTCGACCTCGGACAGCAGATCTTCGTCATGCTGATCTGTATCCTGGCGGGCGTGGGCACTGCGGGCGTGCCGGCCGGTTCGCTGCCGGTGATCGCGCTGATCCTGGGCGGCGTCGGCGTGCCGCCCGAGGGGATCGGCCTGATCCTGGGCGTCGACCGGCTGCTCGACATGTGCCGCACGACGCTCAACGTGATCGGCGACCTGGTGTGCGCGACGGTGATCTCGGCGGTGAGTGGGGAGGAAGCCCACCCCCAACCCCTCCCGCAAGCGGGAGGGGCTTAGAAGCGGGGTTTTTACGGTTCACGCGGAGGCGCGGAGGTCGCGGAGAAGAAAAAGGAAAGTTGGCGCGCGCGGAGGCGCAAAGGCGCAAAGACGTGGTGTTCGCGGCGCAGCCGCGTTCGTTTCTACCGTTGCGAGTGGCGCCCCGTGGAAGTTGATGAGGGCCATTCGGCGCACAGCTACATTCCTCGCTTCTTTCTCTTTGCGCCTTTGCGCCTTTGCGCGAGCCCATTCCTTCTTTCTTCTTCGCGAACTCCGCGCCTCAGCGTGAAACCTTACTTCCGCCCCGGCTTCTCCAGCACCTTCGCCTTGTAGGCGCACAAGTCCACCACCGGGCAGCGCCAGCACTCGGGGGTGCGGGCCTTGCAGGTGTAGCGGCCGTGCAGGATCAGCCAGTGGTGCGCGCCGACGCGGAACGACTGCGGGACTTTCTTCTCCAGCCCCAGCTCGACCGCCAGCGGGGTCTTGCCTTTGGCGAGGCCGGTGCGGTTGCAGACGCGGAAGATGTGGGTGTCGACCGCGAAAGTCTCGGCGCCATGGGCGGAGTTGAGCACGACGTTGGCGGTCTTGCGGCCGACGCCGGGCAGGGCGGTCAGGGCGTCGCGGTCGGCCGGCACTTGCCCGCCGTGGTCGCGCACGAGCAGCTCGGACAAGGCGATGACGTGCTTGGCCTTGGCATTGAACAGGCCGATGGTCTTGATATGCTCCTTGAGCGCCGCCTCGCCCAGCGCGACCATCTGCGCGGGCGTGTGAACCTCGCGAAACAGCGCGCGGGTCGCCTTGTTGACGCCGACGTCGGTCGACTGGGCCGAGAGCACGACGGCGACGAGCAACTGGTAGTCGTTGCCGTATTCCAGCTCGGTCTGCGGGTCCGGGTTGAGCTCGGCGAGACGGCGGAAGAACTCGAAGGTCTGGGCCTTGTTCATGCCGGCGCCTTACAGGCCCAGCACTTGCGGCATCGTGTAGCGGCCGGCGGGCTGGTTCAGCAGCCACAGGCAGGCGCGCACCGCGCCCTTGGCGAAGATCGTGCGGTTCTCGGCGAGGTGGCTGAGCGAGAGGCGCTCGTCCCGGCCCAGGAACAGCACCGAGTGGTCGCCGGCGACAGTCCCGCCCCGCAGTGCCGCAAAGCCGATCGCGCCCGGCGCGCGCTTGCCGGTGAGGCCGTCCCGCCCGCGCTCGGCATGATCGGCAAGCTCGATCCCGCGCCCCGCGGCGGCGGCCTCGCCCAGGAGCAGCGCGGTGCCCGAGGGCGCGTCCACCTTCATGCGGTGGTGGGTCTCGACGATCTCGATGTCCCAGTCCTCGCCCAGCCGCGCCGCCGCTTCGCGCACCAGGTGGGCGAGCAGGGTGACGCCGAGCGAGGTGTTGCCAGTCTGGAGCACGGCAATGTGCTCGGCCGCATGGTCGAGCAGGAAGTGGTGGCGCTCCTCAAGGCCGGTGGTGCCCACGACGATCGGCACGCCGGCGGCGACGGCGGCGTCGAGCGTCGCCTCGAGCCCGGCGGGCGAGGAGAAGTCGACCAGCACGTCGCTCACGGCCGCGAGCGGCACTGGATCGCCGTCCCGGTCGATCCCGCCCGCGACGGTGGCGCCCGCCTCGGCGACGGCCGCCGCGATCGCCTGCCCCATGCGCCCCGCATTGCCGATGATGCCGATCCTGCTCATAGTCCGTCTTCTCCTGCCCGACGCGGCGCCTGCCAAGGCGGTGCTGCATGGCGCAGCCTGCGCGGCGGGACAAGCAAAGCATCCCGACCGAAGTGATCGTCCGCGATTTTGCTTGCGCGCGAACGAGTTCCCCATGCAAGAGCAACCGATCAAGCAGCGGGGCTACTGCATATGCTTCAGGTCAGCGACGGTGTGCTTGCCGCGTTCGCGCAAGAGTCGAGGCCAGGCGCGGATGCCGAACTGTTGCAGTGGCTTTGCGGCAAGGCACCCGAATTGGAGCGACGCGCTGATCTGGCGAGTCATGTCCGCGCGCTCGTGGACTGGACGCAGTCTCGCGGGATCACGGCGATGCAGGATGTTTATCTTATTGCCGAGATGAATGTCCTTCGCGGCATCGACCTTTCGGCCGATCGCGACTTCGACGTGCTTTGCGGTCAGACAGCGGCCGCGCGGCCGGGGTTCATGCTCGACTGGATCAGGGCAAAGCCTCCCGCCTTCTGGAGAGCGCACGATGGCCTGCGCTGACACGCTCGGGCCAGGGCTGGCGGTGCTGTCGAGCGCGATCAGCACGGGCAAGGTCACCGGCACCAAGCTTTATGCCAAGTACCTCCAGGGCTGCCCACAGCAGGCCGCCGCCGCCATGCAGAAGGCCGCGATCCACAAGATCGACGACAAAGCGATGTGCCAGGTCATGTGCTGCTGCAAGAACGTGGAGATGAGCGGCGGGCGCCAGTACAAGCAGAACTGCGTCGCCGCGACGCTCAAGCGGGCGGACAACCTGCTCGGTGGGAAGAGCCGCTACAAGCCCGAAGTCAGCTATAACATGGAGACCGATCCACCCTCTCCCTTCATGCGCCAGGCGCCGGGGCAGGAAACGGTGCCGCGCTCGGCCCAGGGCGCGATCAGCGATGCGAAGAAGGCGATCAGCTACTACGAGCCGGGCGAGGGCATGGTGCGCCGGCCGGACGTGGTGATCGTGGAGGACCCCAGCCAGCCGCCGATCCAGTCCAACATCGACCGGATCGTCGAGATGAAGTTCCCGGGCGACGGCGAGGGCATGGACCAGTACGCCGACTACGCCGAGATCGCCGGTTCGCGCGGCAAGTTGAAAGTGCTCGACGCCAACCAGGGCGATTGCAACTGCAAGCCCGACGATGCCGAGCCCGAGCCGGTCCCGGCACCGGCCACCGAGCTGGAGATGGCCGAGGCGCGTGCGCCGAACTATGCGGCCTATGCGATGCTGGGTCTTGCGGCCGTTGCTCTGGTGGGCGTCGGTGTCGCCGTGGTCCTCGCGCCCGAGGCCGCACCGCTGGAGGCAGAGGCCGGATCGGCCGCGGCCGGCGCGTTCGGTACCGCGTGGGGAGAGATTTTCGGCGGCGCGGCCGCCGCGGGAGGACTTTGACATGGCCGAGGACACGACGCTGCAGATCGCCGACCTCGACCGGATCGAGATCAGGACTCGCAAGGGGCGGATCGCGGCGCGCTTCGCGGTGGGCGGGACGTTCTATTTCCCCTGGAGCGGCGAGCCGGCGCAAGCAGAGGCGCTCGGCAAGGCGGCAGAGGGCATCCTCGGCATGCTGGGGCCGCAGATCCGCTGGATTGCGCGGCAAGGAGAGGATTTCGAGCCGTTCGACGCCAGCCGGCACGCGAGCGAAGCTGCGCGCAGGTTCTCCGGGATCGGGCGGCGCCAGGCCTCTTTCCTGGCCCATGGCGGCAGCGACGTGAAGGACGCGAGCGCGACTTCGCTGGCGGTGCACGTGCCGCGCGCGACGCCGGCCCGCAAGCTGGGCTTCCTGGTGTTCACGATCGGCTTCCAGCATCTTCAGTCGCTTCCGCCTGACACCCTGCGCCGCACTGTCCTCTGGCTGGCCGAGACGCTGCGACCGCTGCACGGGACGGCGGGCCTGTGCCTGGCGCTCTCGCCCGACCCTTACGCAGCAAGAGACGCCGACCCGGTGGTGCCGCCGTTCCTCTCCCGCTTTCCGGGGCTCGCCTTCGATCACCCGGTGTTCGATGCGTTGCAACTCAAGGACGGGTTCAAGCGGGTCAACTGGATGACGGTGCTTGGCGATCCGCTGGTGGAGCGCCTGGGCGGCGTCGACACGCTGGCGGAGAAGGCGGAGCAGAATGGCCTGGGCCTGCTGCGTTATGCCGGCGGCGCGATCGTCCAGGCGGGCGCGGCGCCCGAGTTGGGCGATATGAATAGCGGCCTGATGCCGGAGGCTTTGCGCCGGGCCGGGCGGCTGCTCAAGCCGGTGCGGGCGCCGTTCGACGACGTCATCTTCGATGGCGACATGGGCGACTTCAACGCGCAAGGCTTTTCGCGCGAGTGGCTGGCGCGCTTCGATGACTGAGCCTGGCGTGCAGGGCGCCATCCGCAACATCGTGATCCTCACTGGCGCCGGGGTCAGCGCCGAAAGCGGCATCGACACGTTTCGCGACGCGGGTGGCTTGTGGGAGCAGCACCGGGTCGAGGACGTGGCGACGCCCGAGGCGTTCGCGCGTGATCCCGAGCTGGTGCTGCGCTTCTACGACATGCGCCGCGCCGCGATCCAGACCAAGGAGCCCAACGCGGCGCACTTTGCCCTGGCGCGGCTCGATGCCGAGTGGGAGGGTGAGCTGCTGATCGTCACCCAGAACGTCGACGACTTGCACGAGCGGGCCGGCGCGCGACGGGTGCTGCACATGCATGGCGAGCATCTGCTGGCCTGGTGCACCGCCTGCGACGAGCGTTCGCCCTGGCGTGGGCCGCTGCTCGAGCGGCCGGCGTGTCCGGCGTGCGGAGAGCGGGCGCTGCGGCCCGATGTCGTGTGGTTCGGCGAGATGCCCTACCGCATGGACGAGATCTACGAGGCGCTGCGCGAGGCGGACGTGTTCGTTTCGATCGGCACTTCGGGCGCGGTCTATCCGGCGGCGGGTCTCGTGCGGCAGGCGCGCCAGCTGGGTGCGGCGACGCTGGAGCTGAACCTCGAGCCCTCGCAAGGGAGCGCGTGGTTCGACGAGGCGCGGCACGGCCCCGCGACCGAGCTGGTGCCGGCGTGGGTGGACGAGGTGCTGGCGGGCTGACGGTCGGCGTTGTCCCGGCTCCGGCTCCGGCGGCGATGAGCCTTTTTGTGGATACGTGAGCGTCGCAGGCGCCCTGACGCGGGCGGCACAGCTTCGCATTCGAGCCCGGTCCCGGGTCAGGCCCGGGACGACGAGAGCAGGGCCAGCGTCCGTTCGTCTCGCTCGCCGAACCAGCGCGCGATCGTGTCACCGAAGGGCGCGCCGGCGGCTTCGAACAGAGTGAGCGAGGAGCGCAGCTTCATCGCATCGATGCCGCCGAACACGCGCTCGGCGGTGGTGCCCGTCAGCGAGTCGAGCGCGGCGACGCATTCGCGCAGGCGCGGCCCGAGCACCGGGTGGGCGAGATAGGCGCGCGCCTCGTCCAGCGAGCGTATCGCATAGCGCTGCGCCATCGGGCTGTGGCCGAGGCCGGCGATTTGCGGGAACACGTACCACATCCAGTGGCTGCGCTTGGCGCCCGCGCGGATCTCCGCGAGCGCCGTGGCGTAGCTGCCCTCCTGGGCCTGGACGAAGCGGTCGAGATGATGGGCCATGCCGGGCAAACGGGCGAGGCCTGGTTCCAGTTGCTCAGAAGAAGCCGGTGAGGTTGACCGAAGTGTATCGCACGTCGCCGCCGCTGCCGTTGGGCGCGTCGCGCAGGAAGCGGCCGCGCGCGAGGTAGACGCCGTCGACCTCGAAGCGCAGGCGCTTGGGGGCGAGCCAGTAGCGCACCCGCGCGTCGATCTGGTGCCCGGCGAACGTGCCCGACCTGCCGGCCGGATCGCGCACTCCGGTGGTGGAGAACGCATCGTGCCGGTCCGCCAGCCACAGGCCACGATAGCCGAGGAAGGCGTCGACACGCGGCGAGGGCGTCACTTCGATCCGCGCTCCGGGCGAGACGATGTTGGCGCGGCCGATCGCGTTGTAGAGGCCCGCTGGGCCCAGGTCCGCGCGGCGCATCCCATAGAGCGTGTCGAACCGCCCGTATGTGCGCCCGGTGCCGTCGCCGCTCGCCCGGTCGAGTTCGAACAGCAGATGCGGCTTCCACGCGCCCTGGAAGCTGTAGCCGGCGTATGCGCGCAGGAACGTGGCGCTGACCGGCAGGCGTCCAGCGGTGGGCGCGAGCGAGGCGGAGATGCGGCCCCATTGGTACATCGCCTCGGCGCCGCCGTCCCAGCGGCCGACCGCCGGATCGGCCTGGATGCGCGCTCCCAGCGTGTTCAGCGAACGATCGCGGGTCGGGCGGTTGCGGCCGTCACGCTCGCCCAGGTGCAGGAAGCTGGTCTCCACCAGCGTGCGACTGGCCTTGGCCTGCCGGGCGAGGACGCCTCCCCACAGCACGGTCGAGAAGCCGGCACGATCGAGCACGACCTTGTTGTCGCGCAGGCCCCCAGCGTCCTCGGGCAGGCGCCTTTCGGGCAGGACGTAGAGGCCGGTCGCCTTGATGCCCGATGCGGTGGCGATGTCGACGCGGGTGCCGAGGAAGGTGTTGGTGGTGTTGCGGTAGTCGTCGTTGGCGACGAGCCGGCGCGAGCCGAGTTCGAGCGTGAAGCGTCCGGCCTGAACGCTGGTCCGGGTGCCGCGCCCCAGCACGCTGCCCAGCTGGGCCTGGAGATACACTTGCGCGGGCTCGAGGGCATTAACCTCGCCCGTGCTCAGCGGCGTGCCCGGGTCGGCGCCGTAGGCGCGGCTGTCGTGCACTTCGGCCACGAGTGCGACCGGCCCTTGCCGCCAGGAAAGGCGCACCTGGGTGCGCACGTTGGCGAGATCGTCCCTCCTGTCGAACCCGGTGCGCGGCTGGTTGTCGATCGCCTCGTAGCGCAGGCGGATGTTGCCGCTGAGCTTGAGGCCTTCAGGAACTTCCTGCGCTTGCGCGGTCACGGGCGCGATCAGGGGCGCGGCCACCGGTGCGGCGGTGAGAAGCAGGCAGGCGAAAGGCAAACGGGGATCGTATCCGGCAGTCATGCGGCGTCCTTGCAACAACGATGGACGCGATGCTTGGGCCGCTAGACCTGAAAGGGGAGATCGCATCCCCGCGTTGCTCTTGGCGCGGAGCATGCGGGTTTGTCAATCGAAGCGAGGCGCTGTCATGCCGTTGCAGCCCTTGCACTCGGGATCCTTGGCGATCGTCATTGTGCGCAGGCTGGGCGCCAATCCGTCGAGCAGGTGCAGCTTGCCGAACTGCGGATCGCCGAGCGCGGCATGGCCTTCGAGCAGGACGCGGATCGCCTGCATCGCACCGAAGCTGCCGACCAGGCCGACCATGGCGCCCAGCACGCCGTCGGCGGCGCAAGTGTCGCAATCCTCGGCATCGAAGGCATCGCCCACGAAGCAGCGGTAGCAGGCGTGGCCCGGCAAGTGCCCGGCGAAGCTCGCGACCTGTCCCTGGAACCGCCCGACCGCCGCGCTCGTCAGCGGGATGCCGAGTGCGACGCAGGCGTCCGATACGGCAAGGCGAGTCGCGAAGTTGTCACAGCCGTCGAGTACGAGGTGCGTGCCCGAGAGGACTTGTGCCGCATTGCCTCCCTCGACCCGCTCGGCGATGGCGCGGACTTCAAGGGCCGGATCGAAACGTCGCACCCATTCGGCCGCCGCTTCTGCCTTCGGGCGGCCGACATCGGCCGGCGTGAAGATCGTCTGGCGCTGCAGATTGCTGACGTCCACGACGTCGCTGTCGATCAGCGTCAGGCGGCCGATTCCGCTCGCCGCGAGGTATTGCAGGGCCGGGCTGCCGATCCCGCCGCAGCCGATGAGCGCCACATGCGCCTGCGCGAGCGCGACTTGCCCGGTGCCGCCCACTTCGGGCAGCACGATGTGCCGGGCGAAACGGGCGAGACGATCGGGGCCCAGGAGCATGGGACGCCGAGGGTCAGAGCGTAGGCGCGGCGCCCACCGCCTCGGCCGTCGGCTCCGGCAGGCGTTCCTTCACGAAGCCGTGGAGGCCGTGCCACCACTGCGTCGCGATCACCGCGCCCTTGGCGGGCTGGAGCATGCCCACCATCATCACCAGTGCGAGCGGGATCAGGATCGCGAAGATCGCGCCGGGCGAGAGCGCGAAACTCAGCGGCAGCGCCACCATCAGCGGCGCGATCAGGTGGCCGGTGACGAGGATCGCGATGTAGGCGGGGAAATCGTCGGCTTGGTGGCTCGACCAGTCCTGCCCGCAGGCGCTGCAACGGTCGACCGACTTCAGCCACTTGCGGAACAGCCGCCCCTCGCCACAACGCGGACAGGCTCCGAGCGCGCCGCGACGAGCGGCATGCCAGTAGCTGGCGGGCAGGGGAGCGGGGCGGGCGCCGGCGGGTTGGGTCATGCCGCGCATGTAGTCCCTGCCGGCCCGCTTGGGAAGCGCGGGCGCCGTGCAAAGATGGCACCGGCGCTTGCGGTGGATGGCCCGCCAAGCGGGTTCAGGCGGAGCGGATGGCGTCGTCCGCTTGAAGCGGGATCGGCACCCCTTAACTCTAGCATCCGCGAGAGAGCTCTGCGCGCGCGGCTAAGGACAGGTGCTTAGCCGCGGCTTAGCGTGCTGCAAAGACGCGGGCACTAGAAGGGCGGGTGTCCCCTGAAGAATGGTTCGGGGCCGGTAGCAAGCTCCGGCCCCGCCTTTTTCCGCCAAGCCCTGACCGGCGGCTTCCGCTCGCCGCACCGGAGAACGCGCAGACGAGCCGATCAGCTCTCCAGCTGGCGCAGCAGGCTGCGCACGTCGCCGTCCATGTCGGCGTCGCGGGCACGCAGTTCCTCGATCAGGCGCACGGCATGGATCACGGTCGAGTGATCGCGCCCACCGAACTTACGGCCGATCTCCGGATAGGAGCGCGGCGTGAGGACCTTGGCGAGGTACATCGCCACCTGGCGCGGGCGCACTACGGCGCGGGCGCGGCGCTTGGAGCTCATCTCGGTGCGATCGATGCGATAGAACTGGCACACCGTGCGCTGGATCTCGTCGATCGTGATCCGCCGGCGGTTGGCCGAAAGGATGTCGGTCAGCTGCTCCTCGGCGAGCTGGAGCGAGACTTGCTGGCCGGTGAGCTGCGCGTAGGCGATCAGCTTGTTGAGGCCGCCGACCAGCTCGCGCACGTTGCGGTTGATGGTGCGGGCGAGGAATTCGATCACGTCGGCCGGCACGTTGACCGCGGCGAAGCGGGTGAGACGGCTTTCGAGGATCGAGCGGCGCAGCTCGATGTCGGCGGGTTGGATGTCGGCGACAAGACCCATCGACAGGCGAGACAGGAGGCGCGGCTCGACGCCGTCGAGGGCCTGGGGCGCGCGGTCGGCGGCGAAGACCAGCCGCTTGCCTTCCTGCAGCAGCGCGTCGATCGTGTAGAGCAGTTCTTCCTGAGCGCTCGCCTTGCCGATGATGAACTGGATGTCGTCCACCAGCAGCAGATCGAAGCCGCGCAGCCGCGACTTGAACTCGATCATCTGGTTCTGCCGCAGCGCCTGGACGAACTCGACCATGAAGCGCTCGGCCGAGCAGTAGAAGATGCGCGCGTTCGGGTGGTGGGCGAGATAGGCGTGGCCGACGGCGTGGAGCAGGTGCGTCTTGCCCTGGCCGGTGGCGGCCTTGAGGTAGAGCGGCGAGAACTGCGGCGTCTCGGTCGCGGACATGCGCAGCGCGGCGTTGGCGGCGAGCACGTTGCTGGCGCCGGTCACGAAACTGGCGAAAGTCTGCGAGGCGTCGATGCCGGCGGCGCCCTGGCCGAGCGCGGCGAAGGCGTCTCCCTCGAGCGCGGCGGCGAGCGGATCGCTCGTCCCTTGCGCCAGATCGTTGGCCGGGCGGCGCGGGTTGCCGCCGTTGCCCAGGCGCAGCTCGGGCAGCTGGCGGCGGCCCGGATGCACCAGGATGCGCACGTGCCGCACGTCCGGCCGCGCGATCTTCCAGGCCAGCGAGAGCCGGTCGGCGAACCGATCGGCAACCCAGTTGGCCGAGAATTCGGAAGGCAGGTAGAGATCGAGCGTGCCGGTCTCCTTGCAGTAGGTGCCTGGCTGGATCGGCTTGATCCACTGGCTGTGCGCCTGCTGGCCGAGATCCTTGCGCAAGCCCTGGCTGATGTCGGCCCAGTCGGCCGCCAGGTTCACGGCTTCGCCATCTTCTTCCATTTCAACCCGCAATGCTTTCGCCTTTTTGCCTGCGCTAACGGCAGGCTGTCCCGCTGAAGTCCCATTCATCATCGGACCGGCTCCCTAAGTACCAAAGCTCATACCGTCACCGGCGCTTGCATGTGCCGGCGAAAGACAAGCCTTCGCCCTCGACCACAAATCAGGTTTGTGGCCCCCTTATAGCACGTTATCGAATTTTGACCCCGACCGTTCTGCGACGGTCGACCACCGTTCTAGGTACCCAGTCGCAGCCAAGGCAAGCCTGCGCTCCCCAAATAAAAATCTTTTTGGCGGTTGACATGGAGGCGAGCGACGCAAAACCTTCACATTCAAAATAATCACTTAATTCCAATAAGTTGCTTCAGTTAGTGATGCGAATCGCAGCATTTCCCAGCACTTACGCCAGACGCGCTCCGGAACCGGTTGAAGAGAACAAAAAAGGCCGGGAGAAGCCCCCCGGCCTTCGTTCTCATTGTGTACTGTTTCGCGCCGTCAGAAGGCGCGAATCACAACTGTCACAGAGCGGCGACGCGCTTCGACAGGCGCGACAGCTTGCGCGCCGCCGTGTTCTTGTGGAGCACGCCACGCGAAACGCCGCGCGCCAGCTCGGGCTGGGCCTCCCGGAGGGCCTCGGCCGCGGCGCTCTTGTCGCCGCCGGCGATCGCCGTCTCGACCTTCTTGACGAAAGTGCGGATGCGGCTGACGCGGTTGGTATTGATCTCGGCCCGGCGCTCGTTGCGACGGATGCGCTTGCGGGCTTGCGGCGTATTGGCCATGTCTGTCCTCGTACCTGGCCTTACGCGGCCTTCAGCTAATGGGTTGAACGGCAACGCGGAGTCGCCGGGAAGGCGCGCCCATAGCCATGAGCGCCCGAATCGTCAAGCAAAGGTGGTTGAACGGGTCTTGTATTGCGGGCAGCGCCGCTCCAGCTTCGCCGCCCGCCGTCACTACCGCCGTCATTTCTGGCAGGCCGGGCACCAGAACGTGCTGCGCCCCCCTTGCACGAAGCGGGCGACGTCGCCGCCGCAGGCGCATGGCTGGCCTTCGCGCCCGTACACTTGCCAGGCGCTGGCGAAGTAGCCGAGCTCGCCCGAGGGCTGGGCATAGTCGCGGATGGTCGAGCCACCCGCCGCGATCGATTCCTCCAGCACCTGGCGGATCGCGGGCACGAGCCGCTTGAGCGCCGGCAGCGAGACCTTGCCCGCTTCCTTGTCGGGCCGGATGCGGGCGCGGTAGAGCGCCTCGCACACGTAGATGTTGCCCAGGCCCGCGACGATGCGCTGGTCAAGCAGCAGTTGCTTGATCGGCGCGATGCGGCCCGCGAAGGCGCGCTGGAGATGCGCCGGGGTGAGCGCCTCGCCCAGCGGCTCGGGTCCGAGGCCGGCGAAGGCGGGCCAGGCATCGAGCGCGGCGGTGTCGACCAAGTCGACCGAGCCGAACCGGCGTGCGTCGTTCAGCGCCAGAACATGACCGGCGCCGGTCTCCAGCACCAGGTGGTCGTGCTTGTCGGCCAGGACCGGATCGATGCGCCAGCGGCCGGACATGCCTAGGTGAAAGACCATCGTCGTGCCCCGGTCGGTGTGGATGAGGCCGTACTTGGCGCGGCGTGCAAGGCCCGTCACCCGCGCGCCGGTGAGGGCCTGGACGAGGCCTTCGGGAAACGGCCGGCGCAAGTCGGCGCGGTTGACGGAGACGCGGGCGATGCGCTCGCCATCGAGGTAGCGGGCCAGGCCGCGCACGGTGGTCTCGACTTCGGGGAGTTCGGGCATAAGCGGGCGTATATAGAGGGCGCGGCACCCCTCCACCACCGGCTTCGCTGGCGACGACGCGATCGAGGGACTTTCCCCCGCGAACCCTTTGCGCCGTCGCACAAACCGCCTAGAGACCGCCCTCATGAACGAAACCGTGTCCTTCGGCTACGAAGAGGTCAGTCCCGAGGAGAAGACCGAGCGCGTCGGCTCCGTGTTCTCCAGCGTCGCGCGTAAGTACGACATCATGAACGACGCGATGTCGGGCGGGATGCACCGATTGTGGAAGGACCGCTTCGTGCGCCGGGTGAAGCCGCGCGAGGGCGAGCAGATCCTCGACATGGCGGGCGGCACCGGCGACATCGCCTTCCGCATGGCCGCGCACGGCGCGCGCGTGACGGTGAGCGACATCAACCAGGACATGCTCGATGTCGGCATCGAGCGGGCGATGGCGCACGGGATCGATGGCTTGGTGTGGTCGCGGCAGAACGCCGAGGAGCTCTCGTTCGGCGACCGCTTCTTCGATGCCTACACGATCGCCTTCGGCATCCGCAACGTGACCCGGATCGACCAGGCGCTGGCCGAGGCGCATCGCGTGCTCAAGTACGGCGGACGGTTCTTCTGCCTGGAGTTCTCGACGGTCGAGTGGCCCGGCTTCAAGGACGTCTACGACGCCTACTCGCACAAGCTGGTGCCCAAGCTCGGAAAGGCCATCGCGGGGGACGAGGAGTCCTACCGCTACCTGATCGAATCGATCCGCAAGTTCCCGCCGATGCCCGAGTTCGAGCGGATGATCCGCGCCGCCGGCTTCGTGCGCACCAAAGTCGAGCCGATCCTGGGCGGGCTGGTCGCGATCCACTCGGGGTGGAAGGCTTGATGTTGGCTTCGTATTTAGCCCCTCCCCTTCAGGGGAGGGGTTGGGGTGGGGGCGCGCCTTCAACGGGGCGTCGCAGTAGGACGCGTCCCCCCACCCCCAGCCCCTCCCCTGAAGGGGAGGGGAGCATGCTCGCGTGACCCGCCCCGCGACACACATCCTGCGCCTGCTCACCTGGGGCCGCGTGCTGGCGCGGCATGGCGCCCTGCGCATCATCGAGGAGGGGCGTAACACGCCGCGGCCGGTGCGGCGCCTGTCACGCATCGCACGGTTCGGCACGCGCCAGCCCAAGGTGCCGGACTACGCGCGCGCCTTCCAGGAGATCGGCCCGGCCGCGATCAAGCTGGGGCAGACGCTGGCGACTCGGCCCGACATCGTTGGCGAGGAGCCCGCGCGCAACCTGCTGACGCTGCAGGACCAGCTGCCGCCGGTCGGCTTCGACTTGGTGCGGCGCGAGATCGAGGACAGCTTCGGCGCGCCGCTGGAGCGCCTGTTCGCCAGCTTCGACGAGACGCCGATCGGCTCCGCCTCGATCGCGCAAGTCTATCGCGCGACCACCAGCGACGGGCGCACGGTCGCGGTCAAGGTCCTGCGCCCCGGCGTACGCGAGCGCTTCCACCGCGACATCGACACGTACGAGTGGGCGGCCGCGCATCTCGAGGCGCTGGGGGGCGAAGCCTCGCGCCTGCGCCCGCGCGCGGTGATCGCCAACCTCAAGCGCTGGACCTTGCGCGAGCTCGACCTCAGGCGCGAGGCTGCGTCCGCCTCCGAGCTTGCCGAGGCGATGAAGGGCTACGAAGGATACCGCGTGCCCCACATCGACTGGGACCGCACCAACGGCCGGGTGATGACGGTCGAGTGGATCGACGGCATCAAGATCAGCGACCGGGACGCCTTGCGCGCGGCCGGGGTCGACTTGCCGCTGCTGGCGAAGCGCTTGGTGCTGGCGTTCCTCACCCAGGCGATCAACGCGGGCTACTTCCACGCCGACATGCACCAGGGCAACTTGTTCGTGCAGGCGGCCCCGAACGGCGCGGCCACGATCGTCGCCATCGACTTCGGGATCATGGGGCGGATCAATCGCCAGGCGCGCCAATGGCTGGCCGAGATCCTGTATGGCCTGACCACCGGCAATTACCGGCGTGTGGCCGAAATCCACTTCGAGGCGCAGTACGTGCCGAGCTACCATTCGGTCGAGGAGTTCGCGACCGCGCTGCGGGCGGTGGGCGAGCCGATGCGCGGCAAGCCGGTGAGCGAGCTGTCGGTCGGCCAGATGCTCGACGGGCTGTTCGCGATCACCCGCGATTTCGACATGCAGACGCAGCCGCACTTGCTGCTGTTGCAGAAGACGATGGTGATGGTGGAAGGGCTGGCGACCTCGCTCGATCCGACGATCAACATGTGGGATGTCGCCGCGCCCTTCGTGCGCAGCTGGATCCGCGACGAGCTGGGGCCCGAGGCGTTCCTCGCCGATCGCCTGCGCGAGGATGTCGAGACGCTGCTGCGCCTGCCCGCGCTGGTGCGGCGGATCGAGGAAAAGTACCCGCCCAAGGGTGGCGCGCCCGAGCAGGCGCCGCTGCCGCCGGTCGAGCTGATCTGGTCGCGTAAACGCCATGCTAACCGCTGGGTGGGATACGTCGCCTCGGCAATCGGCGGGGGTATCGCGGCGTGGCTGCTGGCACATTGGGGCTTTTTGGGGGGCATGTTGGGAGGCATGCCGGGCTGAACTTGCCCCTGACGCGCGCCCATGGGTCGCCGTGGGACCGCTTCGCGGCTTGGCCGGTCTGGGCCGCACGTCTTCTTCTGGCGGCGCTGCTGGCCATGCTGATCGCCGCCGCGCTGGTGCCGCTGGAGCCGCCGGGTGGTCGGGCGGCGCTCGCCGACTCCGCGCAGGCCGCCGCCGCAGGGCAGGGCGATGATCAGGACCTCGCGCTTTACGAGGCGGCCGCCGCGAAGGTCGCGGCGGGGCAATCGTACTATCGCTTCATCGTCGCCGAGCAGCGGGCCCGGGACTATCCGGTGCGCCCGGCGATTACGGTACGGCTGCCGACGCTGGCTTACCTGCTCGCCGGGCTCGACCTTGTCCATATGCGCGCGGCCGCCGCGTTGGCGCTGATGCTGGCGACGGTCGCGGCGTGGTGGCGGCGCTTGGGCGAGGAGCCGGGCGTGGGCGGGGGCGGGGGCGGGCTGCGGCGAGTGGCGACGGCGCTGGTCTTCGTCGGCGGGTCTCTGGCGATCAACCGGCATTACCTCTCGCTCCACGAGCTTTGGGCGGGGCTCCTGCTGTCCCTGGCCATGGCGCTGTACCGCAGGGGGCCGGAACGGCACTGGCTCGGCGCTTTCGCCTGCGTGGCGCTGGCGCTGTTCATCCGCGAGCTGGCGCTGCCCTTCGCGCTGGTCCTTGCCGCGAGCGCGGCATGGCGGCGCGAGTGGCGCGAGGTTGCGGCCTGGGCAGCGCTGGTTGTGGTCTTCTTCGCCGCGCTGGCCGCGCACGTGTCGATCGTCTCGGCGCAGATCCTGCCAAGCGACCGCCCCGGCTTCGACTGGCTCGCCTGGCGCGGGCTTTCCGGCTGGCTCGGCAATATCGTGCAGTCGGGCAACCTGCGTTTCCTGCCGCATGGGCTTGCGGGGCCGCTGGTGGTGGCGATGACGCTCGGCTGGGCCGGGTGGCGTACGCCTGTGGGTGCGCTGACGTTCCTCGTGACCGCCGGTTATGCGGTCGCCTTCATGATCGCGGGGCGGTGGGACAACTTCTACTGGGGTGCACTGATCGTTCCGCTGCTCACGCCCGGTCTCGCCTTCGCGCCGCGCGCGCTCGCCTCGCTCGTCGCTGCAGCGCAGCTAAACCGATTGCGCCTCGACCAGGGCTGATGCACAAGCGGCGCCCATGTCCGGGCCGCCCACCCTGCCGCCGCGCATCCTGCTCATCGTGGGCGGAGGCATCGCCGCCTACAAGTCGTGCGAGCTCGTGCGCCTGATCCGCAAGGAAGGCGGCACGGTGACATGCGTGCTGACCGAGGGGGGCAGCCACTTCGTGACCCCGATGGCGCTTGCCGCGCTGTCCGAGAACCCCGTCCATACCACGCTGTGGGATCTCAAGAACGAGACCGAGATGGGCCACATCCAGCTCTCGCGCCAGGCCGACCTTGTGGTGGTGTGCCCGGCGACGGCGGACTTGATGGCCAAGATGGCGGCGGGCATTGCCGACGACCTTGCCACCACGCTGCTGCTCGCGACCGACAAGCCGGTGCTGGCGGTACCGGCGATGAACGTGCGCATGTGGCAGCACGCCGCGACGGTGCGCAACGTCCAGACGCTGCGCGAGTCCGGCGTCGACGTGCTTGAGCCCGACGAAGGACCGATGGCCTGTGGCGAGTACGGTCCCGGCCGCCTGCCCGAGCCCTTGGCGGTGTGGCAGCGGATCGCCTGGGCGCTCGGTCTCGGCCCCGTCGAAGTCGCGCCGCTGCCTGGCCGCGCGCCGGCGGAAGAGGAGGCGCCAGAGGACAGTGGCCTGGGCGGTCTGTCCGGCTCCATGATCGCGCGCGGGTTCCAGCGCGCCAAGAGCGCGATCGGGCTGGGCGAAGGGGCTGGCGAGAACGTGGCGCAGGAAGGCGGCGTGCTCTCGCGCAAGGGCGGCGCGCGGGCCGCGCCCTCGACCGATCCGGAAGCGCTCAACCACCTGCTCGGCACGCCCGAGTTTCAGCAGGGCTCCGCGCACCGGCCGCTGGAGGGGCGGCACGTGCTGATCACCGCCGGGCCGACCTGGGAGCCGATCGATCCGGTCCGCTACATCGCCAATCGTTCTTCGGGCAAGCAGGGCTTCGCGATCGCCGCCGCCGCCGCCGAGGCGGGCGCGCGGGTGACGCTCGTGGCGGGACCGGTGCACTTGCCCACGCCCGCCGGCGTCGAGCGCGTCGACGTCGAGAGCGCGCGGGAGATGGCCGATGCCGTGACGCAGGCTCTGCCGGCCGACATCGCGGTGATGGTCGCCGCCGTCGCCGACTGGCGACCGGTCAGCGTGGCCGGAGAGAAGATCAAGAAGCGCGGCGCGGCCCCGGCTCCGCTGCAGCTCACCGAGAACCCGGACATCCTCGCGACCCTGGCAGCGAGCCCGCAGCGCCCGCCCTTGCTGATCGGGTTCGCCGCCGAGACCGAGCGCGTGATCGAGCATGCCAAGGAGAAGCGGCTGCGCAAGCACGTCGACTGGATCATCGCCAACGACGTGTCGGGCGATGTCATGGGCGGCGATGCCAATGCCGTGCACATCGTCGGCCCCGGCGACGTGGTCAGCCTGCCCGAGATGCCCAAGGAGGATGTCGCGCGCATCCTCGTCGAAAGGTTCGCCGATGCACTCCCCCGCTGAAGTCCCCGTGCCCGTCAAGCGCCTGCCGCATTTCGAAGGTCTGGAGCTACCCGAGTACGCCACGAGCGGCGCGGCGGGCATGGACGTGCTCGCAGCCGAGGACGTGACGCTTGCTCCCGGCGCCCGCCATGCGGTGGCGACCGGGCTGGCCTTCGCGATTCCGCCCGGTTTCGAGATCCAGGTGCGCCCGCGCTCCGGTCTCGCGCTCAAGCACGGCATCAGCCTGCCCAACACCCCGGGTACGATCGATTCCGATTATCGCGGCGAGTTGAAGGTGATCCTCATCAACCATGGCGCCGATGCCTTCGCCATCCGCCGCGGCGACCGGATCGCGCAGCTGGTGCTGGCGCCCGTCACGCGCGCCACCTGGCTGAAAGTCGACGAACTTGATGACACGGAGCGGGGTGAGGGCGGCTTCGGCTCGACCGGCGGTGTCGTCTCACTGGGAAACTAAAAGCTCGACTGCGAATCAAAAGGACGGGCCCGCCTGTTCGACGGACCCGCCCCTCGGTGTCTCCCTCTTGCGGGGGAGCCTGTCAGCGACGTTTCTTTTCTGGCGCCACGGTAATGCGCACGGTCTCCCCGGAGTTCCCGGGAAAATTCGTGAACATCGCTTCCACCAGATTGGGTACGAGATACTGCAGATTGTTCGAAGTCGAGACGGCTTCCGACTTGCCTTCGAACAGGCGGGCATGGTCGGCCTTGCGGTCGATCGTCAGCGAGACGCCGCTGGTGTAGACGGTGTAGCTCTCGATCCCGTTGTCGAAGAACGGATCGTACCAGCCATAGCGCCACGGGCCGCCCCAACCGAAGCCGCGGCCGTAGTATCCGCCGAACCCACCGCCGAAGCGGCCATAGCCGTACCAGGGCCCCCAGCCGGGGTAGCCGCCGGCAAAGCCGGTCGAGCGCACGCGCTCACGGCCCTTGTCGACGCCGTAGTCGAAGCGGACCAGCAGCTGGGCCTGCTCGGGCGTGGCGACGGCGGTATAGCCTTGCTTCACCAGTTGCGCCTCGACGAGGCGCGCGTACTGGCCGAACTCGATGCCGCCGGCCTTGGAGGGATCGTCGGCCACGACGGCGAATGTCTGGCCCGCGGGCGCGGGCAGCTGCGACTGGAAACGGGACACTTTCGCCTGGAACGGCGATGCGCAGGCGGCGACCGCCAACAGCAGCATCGCTACGGCGGCGACCCGAAGCCGACCGAAGCGGGATGTGGAATCGTTGATCATCTTGGTTTTCTCCACGTGCCCGAAGGGCCTTGCACGCCCCTCCCGGCGCGGCCCTCGTTCACCGAGAACATCCCGTAAACGAAAGCGCCTGAATAGCGGTTGAATAGAGGGACTTGCACGATGGGCCGATCTGGGCCGGCTCGATCTGGAAACGTCATGTTCACGTCCTTCGTTCCCGTATGCCGCCGCCGAGCTATGTAGGACGTGGGAAGGACGTTGGCGAGAGGTCTCTAGGGCTGTCCTCCACGGGGACGGGGGGCAGGACGGAGGGGGTTCAGCACGACACGACGGTCCCCTCGCGCGAGCGCGAGCGGTCGTGCTTGGCCGTGCCTCCCCGCCACCCCTCCCCGTTTCGGGGAGGACAGACTCTAGCCGCGCACCAGGCCCAGTGCAGCGTAAGCCGCATTCAGCGTCGGCACAGCCAGGGCCCGCGCCTTCTCGGCGCCGCTGCGCAGGATCGCCTCCAGCGCCGCACGGTCCTCGCGCAGGGCCAGGAAGCGTTCGTTGATCGGCGCCAGCTTTTCGACCAGCAATTCGCCCAGCGCCGGCTTGAAGCGGCCGAAGCCCTCGCCGCCGAAGCGCGCCAGCACGTCCGCGACGCTCTCCCCCGACATCGCCGCGTAGATGCTGACGAGGTTCGCCGCTTCGGCCCGGCCTTCGAGGCCCGCCTTCTCGGACGGCAGCGGCTCGGGATCGGTGCGCGCCTTCTTGACCTTCTGCATGATGGCATCGGCGCTGTCGGTCAGGTTGATGCGGCTCATGTCCGAAGGGTCGGACTTGCTCATCTTCGCCGTCCCGTCCCGCAAGGACATGATCCGCGCCGCTTCGGGCGGGATGAATGGCTCGGGCAGAGTGAACAGCGGCGCATCCTCGGCGCAGAAGTCGTTGTTGAACTTCTGGGCGATGTCGCGGGCAAGCTCCAGATGCTGCTTCTGGTCGTCGCCCACGGGCACGTGCGTCGTCTGGTAGATGAGGACGTCGGCGGCCTGGAGCACGGGGTAGGTGAACAGCGCGACGCTCTGGCCTTCGCTGTGCTTGCCCGCCTTGTCCTTCCACTGCGTCATGCGGTTGAGCCAGCCCATCCGCGCGGTGCCATTGAGCAGCCACTGCAACTCGGCGTGCTGGGGCACCTGCGCCTGGTTGAACAGGATCGAACGTTCCGGATCGATCCCGCAGGCGACCAGCGCGGCGGCCATCTCCAGGGTGTTGCGCGTGAGGTCGGCCGGAAGGAACGGCTGGCTGATCGCGTGCATGTCGGCCAGGAAGTAGAGGCACTCGCCGCCGCTCGCCGCCGCATCGTCCTGCATGCGCACCCAGTTGCGGATCGCGCCCAGGTAATTGCCTAAGTGCAGATTGCCGGTGGGCTGGATGCCGGAGACGATACGCATGTGCAGACGAAGCCTATTCGGAGAGGTTCACCGGCTCCTCGATGGCCGGCCGGCGCCGCCGTAGCTGCGCAAGGTGGCTCTTGTCGAGCGCGCCGAGCAGCCAGGCGACCGCGAAGAACACGATCCCGCCGGTGCCGACCAGCACCAGAAGCGCGCCCACGCGCTCCAGCACGTCACCGGCGTAGTAGGCTCCCAGCAGCGGCATCAGCGCCCAGAGCGCCAGCGCCATCACCGCGGTCGCGGCAAGCTGGCGGGCGAGGCGCGAGGCGAGGCGCGGCGTCAGGCGGAACCAGCCGCGCAGGTGCAGCATCGTGTAGAGCGCCGCGACGTTGAGGCTGGAGGTAAACGCTGTCGCCGCCGCGAGGCCGACGATCCCGAACTGGGGGACGCAGGCGATGTTGATGGCGATGTTGATGACCAGCGCGGCGGCCGCGACGCGCACGGGCGTCCTGGTATCCTCGCGGCTGAAGAAGGCGGGCTGGAACACTTTGACCAGCACGTAGGCCGGCAGCCCGCAGACCAGCGCGGCGACGATCTGCGCCATGACGTCGCCGTCGTCCGCCGTCATCCGGCCGCCCACGAAGAAGGCGGTGACGAAGGCCGGGGCGCAGACCGCCAGCGCGGCGGCCGCGGGCAGGGTGAGCAGCGTCGCCATCTCCACCGCGTTGGCCTGGAGCGCCTGAGCGCCCGCGTGGTCCTCCGCCTGGATGTGGCGCGCGAGCATCGGCAGGATCGCAGTGCCCAGCGCAATGCCGACGATGCCGAGCGGCATCTGGTTGAGCCGGTCCGCATACTTGAGCAGCGTCAGCGAGCCTTGCGCCAGCGAGGTCGCGAAGAAGGTGTCGACGAACTGGCTGACCTGGTAGATGCCCGCGCCGAAGATCGCGGGCAGGATCAGCCGGGTGAGCCGCTTGACCTCGGGCGTGAAGCGCGGGGCGGTGAGCTTGAGGCGCACGCCGGCGCGGCGCGTGGCCCAGGCCATGTAGGCGAGTTGTGCCAGGCCCGCGGCGCTCACCGAGACGGCCATCGACCAGGCGACCGCGACGTCCCCGCCGCCGTTCGCGCGCAAGGAGACGCCGACGATGATGCCGGCGATCAGCACAAGGTTGAGCAGCACCGGCACGAACGCGCCCGGCGCGAAGCGGGCATGCGCGTTGAGCACGCCCGAGAGCATCGCTACGAGGCTGACGAGCGCGAGATAGGGGAAGGTGACGCGGCTGAGCGTGACGGCAAGCTCGAACTTGCCCGGCACGCTCATGTATTCGCCCGCCAGCAGCCACACGATCGCCGGCATGGCGATCATCGCCAGGGCGGAGAAGCCGAGCAGCACCCACACGAACACCGCCAGCACGTTGGTGGCGAAGCGCTCGGCGGCGGTCTCTCCGGCGGGACCGTGCAGGGCGCGGGTGTACATCGGCACGAACGCCACCGAGAAGGCGCCTTCCGCGAACAGGCGGCGGAACGTGTTGGGCAGCACGAACGCGAGCTGGAACGCATCCGCCGCGAGGCCGGCGCCCAGTGCGCGGGCCAGCATCATGTCGCGCGCGAAGCCGAACACGCGGCTGACCGCCGTGAGGCCGCCGATCGTGCCGACGTTGCGCACGAGGCTCATCGGGCGGGGCTCATCGGGCGGGGCTCATTGGGCTACCGTCGTCCTGGGCTTGACCCGGCACCGGTTCCGCTATCTCGAACGGTTTGCGCCAGGCGCTCCCGGTTTATGCTCATCCGCAAGGTCGCGTCGTTCCAAGACCGGTCCCGGGTCGAGCCCGGGACGACGCGCGAGGGCTTACGCATTCCCCGCGGGCGGGCCACCGGCGCCTTGCGCGGCGGCGAGTTGCTGCATGTAGAGGCCGTTGAAGTCGATCGGCTCGAGCAGCAGCGGGGCGAAGCCGGCGTCGCGGACCGCTTCGGCGACGACGGCGCGGGCGAACGGGAAGAGGATGCGCGGCGCTTCGGCGAACAGGAAGGCGTGGGCTTGGTTGTCGTCGAGGTTGCGGAAGCCGACGAGCGCGCAATAGCTGAGGTCGACCGCGAAGGCGACGCCTGCGTCGGCGCGCGAGGTGACGACGATCTTCAGCTCGACCTCGTGCACTTCGCCTTCGATCGCGCGAGCGCCGATGTTGAACTGGATGTCGATCTGCGGCTGGTCGGTCCACTGGAAGCTCTGCGGCGCGTTCGGGTTCTCGACCGAGAGATCCTTGACGTACTGCGAGATGATGCCCGCGGTCGGCGCGTCGTCCTGGCCGTTGCCGTCGAAGTCTAGGTTGGAGATGATGTTGCCTTCGTCGGCCATGGCGTCGGTGCTTTCCCAAGAAGTTCGCGTGGTATCGGGCGCGCGCCTAGCATCGCCCCGCCGGTGCGGCAATGGCGCGAGTCGCACGATCCCCGACGACCGGCCCCCGCTCGCGCGGGCCTTCATTCCGTCCCGTCGCGCCCCACGGATCGCCGAAAATTCTCCCCAGTGTGCAACTCACGCGTTGTTCATTTGTAAAGCCTACCTATGTGGCGCTATGTTACACGATCAGCCAATCCGGCTGCGTGATGCGGCGACGATAAGGATGGAACGGCAGTCGTGACGGTCGAAATCGTGATCCTGGCCATGATCGCGGCCTTTCTGGGTCTGCGCCTCTACTCGGTGCTCGGGCGCCGTGCGGAACACGAGGAAGAGCCCGTGCCCGGCCGCCTCGAACGCCAGAGCCGCCCCGGCGCTCCGCGCGTGGCCGCTCCCGCCAAGGCTGAGGACAAGCCCGGCACCCCGGCTGTCAACGCCCGCCAGCGCGAAGTGCCGGTGGTCTCCGCCAGCGTCGAGCGTGGTCTTCGCGAGATCTCGGCGGCCGATCGTCGCTTCGATCCCGCCGCGTTCGTCGACGGGAGCCGCGTCGCTTACCGCATGATCCTCGAGGCGTTCTGGAAGGGCGACAAGGCCGAGCTGCGCCATCTGTGCGACACGGCCGTGTACGAGGAGTTCGCCGCCGCCATCGTCGCGCGCGAAGCGGCGGGCGAGGTGCTGGAAAACAAGCTTATCCGGATCGAGGAAAGCGCGATCTCGGGCGCATCGCTCGACGGTTCGATCGCGCGCATCACCATGCGCTTTCGCAGCGACATCGCGGCGGTGACGCGCAATGCCGCCGGCGCGGTGATCGCCGGGTCGCTCGACGACGCGGTGGAGGCGATCGACGTGTGGACGTTCAGCCGGAACGTCAACGCCGCCGATCCGGACTGGGTGCTCGACGAGACCGACGAGGCCTGATCCTTGCATTTTCGGCGCGCGGCGCGTTTCGCGCTGGCCTGCGGGCTGGCGATCCTCGCCGCCGCATGTGGCCGGCTGGTTCCCGAAGGACAGGTCCCCGCTCCGGCCCCGGTGCCGGTGCCTCCGGCCGCGCAGACCGCACGGCAGCTTGGCCTGCGCGAGGGACCGCCGGTCGGCTCTCTCCAGATCGGCCAGGCAGATGCCGCCGCCGCGCTGCTGTCCTTCCGCGAAAGCTGCCCCAAGCTGACGACCCGCACCGATGCGAGCGGCCTCACGCGCCCGGGCGACTGGAAGGAGTCCTGCGACGCCTTCGCAAGCTGGCCGATCGGTAGGGCGGCCTCCTTCTTCGCGACGTACTTCGAAGCGGTGCAAGTGGGTGACGGCAAGGCCTTCGCCACCGGCTATTACGAGCCCGAGATCGCCGGTTCGCGCACGCACATCCCCGGGTACGACACGCCGGTCTATGGCCTGCCGACCGACCTCGTGCGGGCGCGCCCCGGCGATGCACCGCCGCTCGACAATGGCCGCATGCCGATCGGTCGCTATGACCAGACCGGCGCTTTCGGGCCGTACTACGACCGCACCGCGATCGAGAACGGTGCGCTGGCCGGCAAGGGGCTGGAGATCGCCTGGGTGCGCGATCCGATCGAGTTCTTCTTCCTCCAGGTGCAGGGCTCGGGCCGGCTGCGGCTGCCCGACGGAGGCGTGATGCGGATCGGCTATGCCGGGCAGAACGGCTTGTCCTACACCGGGATCGGCGGCCTGATGCGCCAGCGCGGACTGATCGGCGAGGGCCCGGGCCAGTATCCCGGCTCGATGCAGGGCATCGTCCAGTACCTGCACGATCACCCCGACGACGGGCGCGCGCTGATGCGCGAGAATCGCAGCTGGGTGTTCTTCAAGGAACTGACCGGCGACGGCCCTCTGGGTGCCCTCAACGTGCCCGTGCGGGCGGAAAGCTCGGTCGCGGCCGATCCCAATTTCGTGCCGCTCGGCGCCCCGGTGTGGCTCGATCTCGACCGGCGCGAGGCGAACGGCCTGTGGATCGCGCAGGACACCGGCGGTGCGATCAAGGGCGCCAACCGCTTCGACACGTTCTGGGGCGCGGGCGAGGACGCGCGGCGGATCGCCGGGGGCATGAGCGGGCGCGGGCGCGCCTATCTGCTGGTGCCCAAGGGAACGCTCGGCCACCTCGGCGCCCGATGAGGCCGCCGCGCCGGCTCACGCGCGAGGAGCAGGCGCTCTGGCGCAAGCTGGCCGAGACGGTCACTCCGCTGGAACGCCGCAAGGCGCGCGAGCTGCCGAAGGCTTCGCCCACCAAGGCCGTGACGGAGACACCCCAGGTGCCCCAGCCCGATCTCGAGGCAGCGCTGGCCCGCGCCAAGAGCCCGACGGTCAAGTCCGATACACGCCCGCCAGCCCCACGCACGAAGGATGACCGAACCGGCCTCGACGGAACGTGGGAGCGGCGGATCGGCAAGGGCGATCTCGTGCCCGACTTCAGCCTCGATCTGCACGGGTCCACGCTCGACCAGGCCTATTCGCGGCTGATGCATGGGCTGGCGCAGGCGCGGGCGATGGGTGCGCGGGTGGTGCTGGTGGTCACCGGCAAGCCGCGCCCCGCCGAGTCGGCGGATCGAGGCAGCGCGCGCGGAGCGATCCGGGCCAAGATCGTCGACTGGCTCGGCGCCAGCGAGCACTCCGGCAGCATCGCGGCCATCCGCACCGCGCATCGGCGTCATGGCGGCGCGGGCGCGCTCTACGTGGTGCTCAAGAAGCGGCGGTAGTGGTCCTCCCGTGCCGGGGAGGACATGCGTCAGCTATACCACTTCGCGCGGCCCTTGGGCGCGCGCAGGAGGTGCGGAAACGCACGGATCGCCAGCATCAGCACGGTCGGCCAGAACCATGTCGCCGCCATGTCGCGCAGCGTGTCGTGCCAGCGCCAGCTGCCGTACGTGAGGAAGTCGATGTATTCGTTGCCGAGTTCCGCCGCCAGCACGACGACGAGCGGCCATATCGAGCCGAGCGGCTTACGCAGCACGATCGCGGCGAGCAGCCAGATCGTCAGGCCGGCATAGGTATGAGCGAACTTGTCGGGTTGGGGGCAGAGCTTGACGAGGTGTTCGATCGTCCGCTCATACTGGTCGAGAAAGCTCATGGTCGCGCTTGTTGCACTGCAACATGCTCCAGGTCCAGCGAAGATGCGGGCGGGATGCGATAACGGGCGGGCGCCTTGCGACACCCGCCCGTCCTGCGACCCGCGAGGGCTCGTTCAGGCGGCCTGAGCGGCCTCCTGGAACTCCTGCGCGATCTCTTCCACCGGCTCGTTGCGGATGAGGTAGTCGAAAGCGCTGAGCGCTGCCTTCGAGCCTTCACCCATGGCGATGATGATCTGCTTGAACGGCACCGTCGTCGCGTCGCCGGCGGCGAACACGCCGGGCAGGTTGGTCGCGCAGTGACCGTCGATGACGATCTCGCCGCGGTTCAGCTCCAGCCCCGAGTCCTTGAGGAACTCGGTGTTCGGCACGAGCCCGATCTGCACGAACACGCCTTCCAACTCGATCCGATGCTCCGCGCCGGTCTCGCGATGCTTGTAGACGAGGCCATTGACCTTCTCGCCGTCGCCGGTGACTTCGGTGGTCTGCGCCGACACGTGGATGTCGACGTTCTTCATCGAGCGCAGCTTGTCCACCAGCACCTGGTCGGCGCGCAGCTTGCTGTCGAACTCGATCAGCGTCACGTGGCCGACGATGTTGGCAAGATCGATCGCCGCCTCGACGCCGGAGTTGCCGCCACCGATCACCGCCACGCGCTTACCCTTGAACAAGGGGCCGTCGCAGTGCGGGCAATAGGCCACGCCCTTGTTGCGGTACTCGGCCTCGCCGGGCACGCCCAGGTTGCGCCAGCGCGCACCGGTCGTCAGGATCACGGCCCGCGCCTTGAGCGAGGCGCCGTTGCTGAACACCACCTCGTGCATGCCGCCGACCTGCTTGGCCGGGATCAGCTTATCAGCGCGCAGCAGGTTCATGGAGTCGATCTCGTACTCCTTGATGTGCTGCTCCAGCGAGGCGGCGAGCTTGGGGCCCTCGGTGTAGGGGACCGAGATGAAGTTCTCGATGCCCATCGTGTCCTGCACCTGCCCGCCCAGGCGCTCGGCGGCGATGCCGGTGCGGAAACCCTTGCGCGCGGTGTAGATCGCCGCTGCCGCGCCGGCCGGCCCGCCGCCGATCACCAGCACCTCGTAAGGCGCCTTGTCGGCGAGCTTGGCCGCGACGCGCGCTTCGGCGCCGGTGTCGAGCTTGGCGAGGATCTCCTCGACGCTCATCTTGCCCGAACCCCACATCTGGCCGTTCAGGAACACCGCCGGGACGGCCATGACGCCGCGCTCCTCGACTTCCTGCTTGAAGGTGCCGCCCTCGATCAGGGTCGCCTTCACCTTGGGATTGTTGAGCGCCATCAGCGTGAGCGCCTGCACCACGTCGGGGCAGTTGTGGCACGAGAGCGAGAAGTACATCTCGAACTCGATCTCGCCGTCGAGCGCGCGGATCTGCTCGAGCGTCTCGTCGGAGACCTTAGGCGGATGGCCGCCGGCCCACAGCAGGGCGAGGACGAGCGAGGTGAACTCGTGGCCGAGCGGAACGCCGGCGAAGCGCACTTGCGCCTCCGGGCTCGACGCGCGGCGGATGACGAAGCTGGGGCGGCGCGCGTCCTCGCCGTCGAAGCTGGCCGTCACTTTGTCGGACAGGCCGGCGATGGTGGTGAGCAACTCGCGCGTCTCGGCCGACTTCGCGTCGGCGCCAAGCGAGGCGACGAGCTCGATCGGCTCGCGCAGCATGGCGAGATATTGCGAGAGCTGTTGCTTCAGGGAGGCGTCGAGCATGGAATTGGTCCTTTGATTGGGTTTGGTCCCGCTGGGACGCCACCCCCATTCCCGTCACCCGCACGCGAAGGCGCAGGAGACGGGGTTGGGAAGGGCGGCGATCCCCTCGGATTCGTGGTTAGATCTTGCCGACGAGGTCGAGCGAAGGGGAAAGCGTTTCGCTGCCCTCTTCCCACTTGGCCGGGCACACCTGGCCGGGGTGCTCGCGCCAGTACTTGGCGGCCTTGATCTTGCGGACGAGTTCGGTGGCGTTGCGGCCCACGCCCTCGGGGGTGATCTCGACGAGCTGGATCACGCCGTCCGGATCGACCACGAAGGTCGCACGGTCAGCCAGGCCGACGCCGTCGCGCAGCACGCCGAAGTTGTTGGTGAGCGCGTGGTTCTGGTCGCCCAGGAACGCGTACTTGAGCTTGCCGATGGTCTCGGAGGTGTCGTGCCAGGCCTTGTGGCTGAAGTGCGTGTCGGTCGACACGCCGTAGACTTCCACGCCGAGGCCCTGGAGCGTCTCGTACTGCTCGCCCAGGTCTTCCAGCTCGGTCGGGCAGACGAAGGTGAAGTCGGCGGGGTAGAAGAAGAACACGGCCCACTTGCCCTCGATGTCCTTCTCGGTGACGTCGAAGAAGTCCTTGCCGGCCTGGAACGCGGTGTTCTTGAACGGCTTGATGGTGCTGCCTACGATGCCCATGGGTAGATATCTCCTGGTTGGTTGGACTGTCCGAAAGGGGAGATAGGCCGAGCGCGTGACCGTTTGTAGCCGGAAGGTCCGATTGGCTTGATCGATTTGTGCGATCACCCGTGGCTGGGTGAGCGGGTTCTTCGATCAGACAGGCCGGCCTGTCCCGATCCGGAAAGTGCCGTATCGGCCGATCCTTGACGGGGCCGCCGTCAGCAGCGATCAGCTATCGCGCAGAACTCAACGGGCGGACGCAGCGTAATCATGGGCATCGACTTTCACGCCTTCAATTTCCTGCGCTATGTGGCGTCGCTAGGTCCGTTCGGCGACACCATCACCATCGGCCGGCAGGAGCTGGCGATGAATCCGGTGGCGCTTGCCAGCGTGGTCAAGCCAAGCGCCGGCTACGTGCCCAGCGTCTATTGCGACAACATGCTGGTGGACCAGTTCGGCGCCAGCCGCGTCGAATCGATCGACAACTGCGACTATGAAGACGCGACTCATGTCCTGGACTTGTGCCAGCCGATCCCGCCGGAGCTGCAGGGCCGCTACGACATGGTGATCGATGCGGGCACCACGGAGCACATCTTCAACGCGCCGCAAGCGCTGAAGAGCATCTCGCAGCTCGCCAGGCCCGGCGGTCGGATCGTCCACATCCTGCCGGCCAACAACTATTGCGGCCATGGATTCTGGCAATTCTCGCCCGAGCTGTTCTTCTCGCTCTACTCGGAGAAGAACGGCTATCGCGACACTCAGGTGTTCCTGGCGAGCCTTGCCGACAAGTGGCGCTGGTTCAAGGTGAAGCCGCCGCGCGACGGCAAGCGGGTCAACGTGCTGTCGCTCAACGAACTGCACGTGATGGTGCACACGGTGCGCGCGGGCGAAAGCTTCTCGCACGAGAACGTGCAGCAGAGCGATTACGTGTACGAATGGGCGACCCGTACCGCCGAGCCGGAGCCGATCCCGGCGCCGAGCGGGCTCAAGGCGCGCATCATGAACTCGAAGCTGATCTACGACACGCTGTTCCCGCTCTACCACCGCTGGTACCGGCTGCGTTCGCCCGAGCGGATGAGCGCGAGGAATCCAGGACTGACGCCGTTCGACGTGCGCTCGCTGGGAACGCCGGCGCGCGCTTAGCTCACCCGCACTGCGCGCGGTGCAGGAGCTTGTGATCGGCCAGCACCAGCGCCATCATCGCCTCGACCACCGGCACCCCGCGAATGCCGACGCAAGGGTCGTGGCGGCCCTTGGTGAACAGCTCGGTCGCCTCGCCGTCTCGCGTGATCGTGGGCTGCGGCGTCAGGATCGAGCTGGTGGGCTTGAAGGCAACGCGCACCACGACCGGCTGCCCGGTGGCGATACCGCCGGCGATGCCGCCCGCGTGGTTCGCGTCGAAGCGCGGTGAACCTTCGCCGGGGTACATCGGATCGGCGTTCTGCTCACCGGTGAGGCGCGCGGCGGCAAAGCCGTCGCCGATCTCCACGCCCTTGACCGCGTTGATGCCCATCATCGCGGCGGCAAGGTCGGCATCGAGCTTGCCGTAGAGCGGCGCGCCCCAGCCGGCCGGGACGCCGGTGGCGACGCATTCGACCACCGCGCCCACCGAGGAACCGGCCTTGCGGACCGCGTCGACTTGCTCGGCCCAGCGCGCGGCGGCCTTCGCATCGGGGCAGAAGAAGGGATTGTTGCCGATTTCGGCAGGATCGAAATTGGTCCGATCGATCGCATCGCCGCCGATCTCGCTCACGTAGCCCAGGATCGAGACCTCGGGGATCACCAGCCGCGCGACGCCGCCCGCCGCCACGCGCGCGGCGGTCTCGCGCGCCGAGCTGCGCCCGCCGCCGCGATAGTCGCGAAAGCCGTACTTGGCGTCGTAGACGTAGTCGGCATGGCCCGGGCGATAGGCCCTGGCGACTTCGGTATAGTCCTTGGAGCGCTGGTCGACGTTCTCGATCATCAGGCTGATCGGGGTGCCGGTGGTGCGTTGGACGCCATCGGGGCCGTCGAACACGCCCGAGAGGATGCGGACCTGGTCGGGCTCCTTGCGCTGCGTGGTGAACTTCGACTGGCCGGGGCGCCGCGCGTCGAGGAGGGGCTGGATCACGCCCTCGTCGAGCGCGAGGCCCGGGGGGCACCCGTCGACCACCGCGCCGAGCGCCGGCCCGTGGCTTTCGCCCCAGGTGGTGAAACGCAGGATGCGGCCGAAGCTGTTGATGCTCATGCGCGCGCCTTTGTCCCGGAGTTGGCGCTTTGTCCAGCCGGGGCTATGAGGCGCAGGCCATGTTCCTCGTCGTCTTCCGCAACCGCAAGCGCGCCGATCTCGATGTTGCGGCCTATGCTGCCGACGCCGCGCGCATGGAGGAACTGGCGCGCAGGCAACCGGGCTACCTCGCGTTCAAGAGCTACACCGCCGAGGACGGCGAAGTGGTCGCGATCTCCGAGTGGGCCGACGAAGCCTCCGCGCGCGCCTGGGGCCGCCTGGCCGAGCACGCGGCGGTGCAGGGCAGGGGTCGCGAGGCGTATTACCAGGACTACACGCTGTTCGCCTGCGCCGAGCCGCGGGTGCACCGTTTCGAAAGGCCCGCTTCGTGAGCATCACCCTCTACGGCATTCCCAACTGCGACACCGTCAAGAAAGCGCGCAAGTGGCTCGACGAGCGGGGGATCGCCTATGCGTTCCACGACTACAAGAAGCAGGGCGCGGACCCGGCGCACGTGGCGCGCTGGGTGGCCCAGGCGGGGTGGGAAAAGGTGCTGAACCGGCGGGGCACGACGTTCCGCTCGATCCCGGCGGCGGAGACGGTGAATCTCGATGCCGCCAGCGCGGTGCCGCTGATGGTGGCCCATCCCAGCAGCATCAAGCGGCCGATCGTCGAGTATCCCGGCGGGCTGCTCGTCGGCTTCGATGCGGAGGCGTGGCAAGCGGCGCTGGCCCGCTAGCGTCGTCCCGGACCTGATCCGGGCCCGGTTTCGCCATTTCTCTAGCTCGCGCTGTGGCGGAACCGGTCCCGGGTCGAGCCCGGGACGACGTCAGGCGCGCACCGCCGTCACGATGTAGTTGAGCGCCAGGTCGTCGCTGAGGTGCAGACCCTTGAGGGGCGACCAGGCGATGCCGCGCGGCGCACTCATCGTCAGCCCGGCGGCCGCCAGCAGCTCGCTCAGTTCCTCGGGCGTGGCGAAGTCATCCCAGTGATGCGTCCCGCGCGGCACGTGGCCCAGGCGCTCGGCCGCTTCCACCAGCAGCAGGCGCGAGCGGGACGTGCGGTTGGGCGTCGACATCACCAGCAGGCCGCCGGGCGCCAGCGCCGCCGCCAGCGCCGCCACGAAGGCGCCTTTGTTGGCGACATGCTCGATCACTTCCATGGCGCAGACGAGATCGAATCCAGTCGGCGCGATCTCGGCGAGTTCGCCGGACAGGTAGGTGACGGTGCCGCCTTGTAGTCCCTCTCCTTCGGGGGAGGGGGCGGGGTGGGGGCTCTCGCCAGCAAGCGACGTCGAAGGCCGAGAGCTCTCGCCCCCGACCCCTCCCCTGAAGGGAAGGGGAGACAGGAGGCCGCTCGCTTGTGCATGGGCTTTGGCAGCGGCGATGTTCTCGGGGGCCGCGTCGATGCCCACCACTTCGGCGCCAAGGCGGGCGAGCGGTTCGGTCAGCAGCCCCGCGCCACAGCCGACATCGAGGGCGCGGCGGCCTTTGAGAGGCTTCAACGCGCGCGGATCGGCGTCAAAATGGCCGTCGATCGCCTCGCGGATGTAGCCCAGGCGCACCGGGTTGAGGCGGTGCAGCATGGCCGAGGAACCCTTGGGATCCCACCAGTCCGCCGCCAGCGCGCCGAAATGCGCGGCCTCCGAAGGACGGATGGTTTGCGGGGCTGCGGTCTCTGCCGTGGTTGCATTGTCCATGCCCACCCCCTAACAGCGCGCCCGATTCATATCCACCTGCCTGCATCGAGAGGACGCTCCCCTTGGCCCGCATCGTGATGAAATTCGGCGGCACTTCCATGGCCGGCACCGAGCGCATCCGGCGCGTGGCGGGTATCGTCAAGCGCCAGCAGGAGGCCGGGCACGAAGTCGCGGTGGTCGTCTCGGCCATGGCCGGCGAGACCGACCGCCTCGTCAACTTCTGCCGTGAGGCGAGTGCGCTCTACGATCCGGCCGAGTACGACGTGGTCGTCGCCAGCGGCGAGCAGGTGACCTCGGGCTTGCTGGCGCTGACGCTGCAGGCGATGGGCTGCAAGGCCCGCTCGTGGCTGGGCTGGCAGCTGCCGATCCACACCGACGATGCGCATGCCAAGGCGCGGATCGAGGAGATCGACTCGACCGCGCTGCTCGCCTCGATGGCAGCGGGCGAGATCGCGGTGATCCCGGGATTCCAGGGCCTGTCGCCGCAGAACCGCATCACCACGCTCGGTCGCGGCGGCTCGGACACCTCGGCGGTCGCGGTGGCGGCGGCGGTCAAGGCCGATCGCTGCGACATCTACACCGACGTCGACGGGGTCTACACCACCGACCCGCGCATCGTCGCCAAGGCGCGCAAGCTGCCGCTGGTGACGTACGAGGAAATGCTCGAGCTTGCCTCGGTGGGCTCCAAGGTGCTGCAGACCCGCTCGGTCAGCCTGGCGATGAAGGAGAAGGTGCGCGTGCAAGTGCTCTCCTCGTTCATCGACGAGAGCGCGCCGGCCGCCGATACCCTGCCCGGTACGATGATCGTCAGCGACGAAGAGCTGACCAATGGGGAACTCGAAGGAAGCGACATGGAACGCCAGCTCATCACCGGCATCGCCGCCGACAAGAACGAAGCCAAGATCACGATGACCCGCGTGCCAGACCGGCCGGGCGCGGTGGCCGGGATCTTCGGCCCCCTGGCCGAGGCGAACATCAACGTCGACATGATCATCCAGAACGTCGCCAAGGACCAGGGCGAGACCGACGTCACCTTCACCGTGCCCCAGGCCGACCTGGTGCGTGCGCAGGCGATGCTGGAGGAGCGCAAGGAGGCGATCGGCTTCTACCGCATGATCGCGGACGACAAGGTCGCCAAGATCAGCGTCGTGGGCGTGGGCATGCGCAGCCACGCGGGCGTCGCCTCGACGATGTTCCGCTCGCTGGCCGATCGCGGCATCAACATCCAGGCGATCTCGACCAGCGAGATCAAGGTCTCGGTGCTGATCGACGCGGACGAGACCGAACTGGCCGTACGCGTGCTGCACACCGCCTACGGCCTCGACGCGGCCGCCTGATCGTCGTCCCGGGCTCGACCTGGGACCCGTTCCGCCACCGCGCCAGGTATCGGAGTGCCGCAACCGGTCCCGGATCAAGTCCGGACGACGGCGTGGCGCGAAGGCGCGTGCCCAGTCGCGTGGCCCTGTCGCGTAGCTTGTGCGCGCCCGCGTGACGGCTTAAGGCCGCGCTCCCGATCGATCTTGCCTTCAGGACTTGCCGCATGACCGCCTACCCCAAGACTTCGGCCCTGATGGCGCGCGGCGCGCAGTTCTTCGGCAGCGAGCATGCGATCCTGTGCGGGGCGATGTCGTGGGTGTCGGAGCGCAACCTGGTCTCGGCGATCAGCAATGCCGGCGGCTTCGGCGTGATCGCTTGCGGCGCGATGACGCCGGCGCTGCTCGATGCCGAGATCGCGGCGACCAAGGCGCTCACCGCCAGGCCCTTCGGCGTCAACCTGATCACCATGCACCCGCAGCTGTTCGAACTGATCGAGGTCTGCGGCAGGCATGGCGTCGGCCATGTCGTGCTCGCCGGCGGCATCCCGCCCAAGGGCAGCGTCGAGGCAATTAAGCAGGGCGGCGCCAAGGTCATCTGCTTCGCGCCGACGCTGGCGCTCGGCAAGAAGCTGCTGCGCTCGGGCGCCGATGCGCTGGTGATCGAGGGGATGGAAGCGGGCGGCCACATCGGCCCTGTCTCCACCTCGGTGCTGGCGCAGGAGATCCTGCCCAGCCTCGCCGCCGAGCACTTGGTGTTCGTGGCCGGCGGCATCGGCCGGGGCGAGGCGATCGCCGGCTATCTGGAGATGGGCGCGGCGGGCGTGCAGCTTGGCACGCGCTTTGCTTGCGCGACCGAATCGATTGCGCATCCCGCCTTCAAGCAGGCGTTCTTCCGCGCTTCGGCCCGCGATGCCGTGGCGTCTGTCCAGGTCGACCCGCGCCTGCCGGTGATTCCGGTCCGCGCGCTCAAGAACAAGGGCACCGAGGCCTTCACCGCCAAGCAGATCGAAGTCGCCAAGCGGCTCGACGAGGAGCAGGTGGTGATGGCCGAGGCGCAGCTGCAGATCGAGCATTACTGGGCCGGCGCACTGCGCCGCGCGGTGATCGACGGCGATGTCGAGAACGGCTCGCTGATGGCGGGCCAGTCGGTCGGCATGGTCAGCAAGGAAGAGCCTGTCGCCGAGATCATCGCCGCGCTGCTGGGCGAGTGCGAGGCGGCGCTCGGCACCCGCAGCAGCGCGCCGATCGCCGCCTGACATGGCGGGCGAGTCATCGGCGCCGCTGATCCTGGCGCTGTCCTGCAAGGATCGGCCCGGCATCGTCGCGCGCGTGACCGGCTACCTAGCGCAGGCGGGCGGCAACATCATCGAGGCGCAGCAGTTCAACGACCTCGCGCAAGGCAAGTTCTTCATGCGCGTGGCCTTCGATCCCGGCAGCGCCGATCGTGAGGATATCCGCGCCAAGTACCGGGACGGCTTCGGACCCGTAGCCCACGAATACGGCATGGCCTGGTCGATGCTGCGCCGCGACCGGCCGCGCCGCGTGCTGCTGCTCGTCAGCAAGTTCGACCATTGCCTGGCCGACCTGCTCTACCGCTATCGCATCGGCGAGCTGGCGATGGAGGTCGCCGGCATCGTCTGCAGCCACCCGCGCGAGGCGCTCAACGTCGCGCTGATCGGCGACATTCCGTTTCACCACCTGCCGGTGACGCCGGACACCAGGGCGGCGCAGGAGATGCAGATCCGCGCCTTGGTCGAGGAGACCCGCGCCGAGTTGGTCGTGCTGGCGCGCTACATGCAGATCCTCTCGGACGAGATGGCAAGCTTCCTCTCGGGCCGCTGCATCAACATCCACCACTCGTTCCTGCCCGGCTTCAAGGGCGCCAAGCCCTATCACCAGGCGCACGCGCGGGGGGTGAAGATGATCGGCGCCACCGCGCACTATGTCACCGCCGACCTCGACGAGGGACCGATCATCCACCAGGACGTGGAGCCGGTGACTCACGCCGATACGCCCGAGGACATGATCCGCAAGGGCCGCGACATCGAGCGCCGCGTGCTCGCCGAAGCGGTGCGGCTGCACCTTGAGGACCGGGTGCTGCTCAATGGGACACGCACGGTGGTGTTTCGCAGCTAGAGTCTGGCCGGTTTGAGCGGTGCCGGTGCCGGTGCCGATCCCGCTTCACGCGGACAGACTCTAGCCTTCGCGGGCATCTAGGCGCATCGTGCTGGCACGACAGCGCGCGGGAGAGCGACCATGACAGTCAGCGGCCTAGATCACGTCAACATCCTGACCGCCGATCTGGAGGCGACGGCCTCGTTCTACGAGCGCGTGCTCGGGCTCAAGCGTGACTGGAACCAAACGTTGCCGACAGGCTTCCAGGGCGCCTGGATGCGCGATGCGGCGGGAAACGCGATCGTGCACCTGGTGTGGAAGGACCCCGCTTCCGACCGCTATGACGGTTACGAACCGGGCCTGCCGACCAACGCGTTCCACCATGTGGCCTTCCAGTGCCAGGGCTTCGATGCCATGCGCGAACTGCTGGACGGGTTGGGTATCGCGTATCGAGTGAGCGATCGCCGGCACGGTCCGCTTCGGCAGATGTTCCTTGCCGATCCCAACGCGGTCAACATCGAACTGAACTTCGCCGGCGAGTAGAGGCGGGAGCCCGGCATGCGGCTGGGCCCGAGAGAACCGCGGCGTCCTCAGGGCGCCGGAGTTGATGCGATGAACCGGGCCCAGGCGGGCGCGTCCGGATTCGTGCTGGTCTCGGGCGTCCATTGCCGTTCGAGCAGCGCGCGGGCGGTCGCCTCGTCCATGCCGCGTTCCTCGCGGTGCCAGCGGTAGAGGAAAGCCGAGACGCGCCAGTTCCGCACGCAGTGGACATGCACGGGCGCCGCCGCGCTCTGCGCCATGGCGGCGCGGAATGCGGCGTAGTGATCCTCGTCCGGCGCGTCGAACGGGACGGGGATGTGAGTATAAGCCATGCCCCGGGCGGCGACATGCTCGTCCTCCTGCGCGAGGATGCCGGGCGAATCCACCAGCGCCAGGTTGATGACGCGCTCGATCCCGATCGCCGCCAGACGATCGAGATCGGCCTCGTTCAGCCGGCCCGACGTGGTGAGACGCGCGTCGATCCGCTGCCAGAAAGGGATATCGTTCGGATCGTCCGCCATGCGTCCCATCCCAATTCGGCCCCTTGACGCGCTGACCGCATCGGTCTTGGCTAGCGGCCGGGCGGGGGTCTGACAAGAATGGAGCGCTGCGGCGATGTGCAATGAGACCGAATTTACGCGCGCGACGAGCGGGCTTAGCCGGCGTGACTTTGCCGCGCTGAGCGCCGCGGCGGCGATCGCCGGCTGTGCCCCCAAAGCGGGCAGTGCGCCGGCCAGCGACCTCAACGAGCGCATGGTCGAGATCACCACGAAGGACGGCATCGCCGACGCCTTCTTCGTACACCCCGCCAAGGGCGCGCACCCCGGCATCGTCATGTGGCCCGACATCGCCGGACTGCGCGAGGCGAAGAAGATCATGGCGCGCAAGCTGGCCGCGGACGGCTATGCGGTGCTGTGCGTCAACCAGTATTACCGCGGCGGACCCGCGCCCGTGATGCAGAGCTTTTCCGAGTACATGACGCCCGAGGGCCAGGCGAAGGTGAAGCCGCTGCGCGCCGCGCTGACGCCGGCGGCGGTGACGCGCGACGCCGCCGCCTACATCGGCTTCCTCGACGGCGATCCGGCGGTCGACAAGGCCCGCAAGATCGGCAGCAACGGCTATTGCATGGGCGGGCCATTCACTGTGCGCACCGCCGCCGCGAGTCCTAGCCGGGTCGGCGCTGCGGCCTCGCTCCATGGCGCCGGTCTCGTCACGCCCGAGCCCGACAGCCCCCACCGCCTGCTGGCGCGCACCCAGGCGCGCTATCTCTTCGCGATCGCCCGCAACGACGACCAAAAGGCGCCGGGCGACAAGGACGAGTTGCGCAAGGCCGCCGAGGCGGCGCATCGTCCGGCCGAGATCGAGGTCTACAATGCCGACCACGGCTGGTGCGTGCCCGATTCGCCGGCGTGGGACCCGAACGAAGCCGACCGCGCCTGGCAGCGCATGCTGGCGCTGTTCGCGAAGCTGTAGATGCGCGCCGGGGCGATCTTCGCGGCGGTGATCGCCCTCGTTGCGCTGGCATCGTCGGCAGCTCCGGGAGCCCGCGCCAAGGCGCGGTTCGCGGTGATCGACATGCACTTCCATGCCGAACACGCGGACGCCGAAGGACCGCCCGGCGGCAAAGTCTGCGTGCCCTACACGAGCTGGGCGCCGCGCGATCCGGGCCAGCCGATCGACCGCTATCTCGACTGGTTCACCGTGCACCCCACGTGTCCGCTGGCGCTCACCGCGCCCGCAACCGACCAGGCGGTGCGCGACCAGGGCCTGGCGATGCTGGCGCGCTACAACATGCTGGCGCTCGCCGGCGGCGACCCCGCGATCGTGCGCGACTTCGCGGACCATGCGCAGGGCCGCATCCTGCCCGCCGTGGCGCTGGGCGATCCGCAGGCGTTCCCCTCGATCGCGAGCTTGCGAAAGCTCCATGCCGAGGGTCGCTTGCAGGCGCTGAGCGAGATTACCACCCAATACTACGGCATCGCGCCCGACGATCCGCGGCTGGAGCCCTACTTCGCGTTTGCCGAGGAGCTGGACATCCCGGTGGGCATCCATGTCGGGCCCGGGCCGCCGGGCACCGCCTACTTCGCAACGCCCGGCTACACCGTGGCCGCGGGTGATCCGCTGCGGCTGGAGCCGGTGCTCAAGCGCCATCCACGCCTGCGCATCTATGCCATGCACGCGGGCTGGCCGCTGGGCGACGCGATGATCGCGATGCTCTATGCCCACCCGCAACTCTACGTCGACACCGGCATCCTCGATTACGCCTATCCCACGAAGGACTTCTACGCCTACCTCAAGCGGCTGGTGGATGCCGGGCTGACCGAGCGCATCCTGTTCGGCTCTGACCAGATGGTCTGGCCTAACGCCATCCCCATCGCCATCCGCCGTATCGAGCAGGCGCCCTTCCTCACGCCGGTGCAGAAGCGCCTGATCCTGCATGACAACGCCGCGCGTTTCTTGCGCATCGAAGGCTAGCGCTCGCGCGTCGGCTCTCGTCCGTGCGCATAGCGCGAAGGCCAAGGCCATGAACGGCAGGAGCAGGGCGAAGGCAAACATGCGAATCGGAACGTATAGAGAACAATCCAATTGCGCAAGGCCCACGAGCCGCTTGTGCGCGTCTCGCCAGGCGGTACACTTCAGCGCGTAAACGGGAGTGGAATGGCATGGGCAGTCTGCTGATCGCGCTGGTCGCCGTCGTGGTGGTGTTCCTGATGATGGGCGTGCGCGTGGTGCGCCAGGGGTACGTCTACACGATCGAGCGGCTGGGCAAGTACACGCTCGCGGCAGAGCCTGGCCTGCACGTCATCATCCCTTTCGTCGACCGGGTCGGGCAGAAGGTGAACATGATGGAGCAGGTGCTCGACATCCCCGGGCAGGAGATCATCACCAAGGACAACGCCATGGTCGGGGTCGACGCGGTGGTGTTCTTCCAGGTGCTCGATGCCGGCAAGGCGGCTTACGAGGTGCACAACCTGCAGCCCGCGATCATGGCGCTCACCACCACGAACTTGCGCACCGTGATGGGCTCGATGGACCTCGACGAGACCCTGTCGAAGCGTGACGAGATCAACGCCAAGCTGCTGGTCGTGGTGGACCATGCGACCGCGCCGTGGGGGATCAAGATCACCCGGGTCGAGATCAAGGACATCCGCCCGCCGGCCGACATTTCCAACGCGATGGCAAGGCAGATGAAGGCAGAGCGTGAGAAGCGGGCCGAGATCCTCGAGGCCGAAGGGCGGCGCGCCTCCGAGATCCTCAAGGCGGAAGGCCAGAAGCAGGCGCAGATCCTCGCTGCCGAGGGCCGGCGCGAGGCCGCTTTCCGCGATGCCGAGGCGCGCGAGCGCGAAGCGGAGGCCGAGGCCAAGGCGACGACGCTTGTCAGCGATGCGATCGCGAAGTCCGGCGTGCAGGCGATCAACTACTTCGTGGCACAGAAGTACACCGAAGCAGTGGGCAAGTTCGCGACGTCGCCCAATGCCAAGACGATCCTGTTCCCGGTCGAGGCGACGCAGCTCATCGGCACCTTGGGCGGCATCGGCGAACTCGCGCGTGAGGCGCTGGCGAACGATCGCCCGGCCGCCTCGCCGCCGCCATCCTCGCCACGCCGGCCGACGGTGCCGCCCGTGGGCGGTCCGGGTCAGCCGTGATGACCTGGATCGAGGGGCTGGAGCCGCACTATGCCTGGCTGCTGGTCGGGCTGGTGCTGGCCGTTGCCGAGATGGCGATCCCGGGGGTGTTCCTGATCTGGATGGCGGGGGCGGCGATCGTCACCGGGTTGGTCGCCTGGGCAGCGCCGATCGGCCTGCCGCTGCAGGTCGTGCTGTTCGCGGTGCTCTCGATCCTCGCCGTCTTCACCGGCCGGCGCTACATCGCGCGCAATCCCGTGATATCGGCGGATCCGAAGCTCAACCGCCGAGCCGACCGGGCGATCGGCGAGACGGTGGTGGTCACCCAGGCAATCGTCGGCGGCGAGGGCAGGGTGCGCCTGGGCGACAGCGAGTGGCTGGCGCGCGGCGTCGACGCCGCGCCCGGTACCCGCCTCAAGGTGACGGGAGTGGATGGCGCCGTCCTGCTGGTGGGCGGCGCTGGCGCCTGACTGTCAGGTGCCCGCGGAAGGGGAGGGCGGCTTCCTGACGAGTTGGCCGGCCCACTCGATCTCGCCGGCATCCGGAGCCGGCCGCGCTTCCGGTCCGCCCGGTTCGGCAGCCTGACCCGCAGCCCGATCCGCGTCCGGCGCAGCGTCGTCCTCGGCCGCGGGTGTGCCCTGAACGCCGCCCAAGTCTTCAGTCACCTCGTTCTCCGGCGCGTGGGCCGGAGGCGAGTCGGGCGGGGTCGGCTGCGGCATCGTCATTCTCCTTTCAAAGGCTAACAACCGCCCGGCGGCATCGTTCCGCTGTTGGCCGCCGGCATGGGATCGGCAGGGAAGAGCCCGGCCGAGGCGAGCGCGCCGCCAAGGTCCGACAGGCAGCCGAGCAGGTCGCCCACGCCATCCTCGGCCACCATCAGCTCCAGCGTGGCACGCGCTTGCGCCGGGCCTTGTTCGCGCAGCGACACCAGCACGCCGAGGATCAGCGCCTCGTGCTCGGAGACGCTGCGGCAGGCGAGCGGGCGAAAGCCGAACGTCTCCAGCGCGTCGCGGTTGAGCAGCAGCATGGTGCGATGGAACGGCTGTAGCCCGCCGATCATCCGCCATCGCGCGAAGGCAGGCGCGAGCACGTGGGCGGGGCAGGCGCGCTGGCCGATGGACGTCACCCACGCCCGCATGGACCACACCAGGAAACGGCAGCCGCCGTCCAAATGGTCGAGATCGCGGTCAACGAACTGGTACATGCGGCATCTCCTCGGAAAGGCATTTACATGCGAATGATTATCATTAGCGTATTGATACGCGGCTTGGCTCCCCGGTCAAGCCCGTCGAGGCGAAGCCAGTCATGGGGCGACGCCTCCCTCTCCCGACTTGGGGCCGGAGCGGCTTGAGGCCTGCTCCGGCCCGCTTTTGCGGGGAGCAGGCGAATGCCTTGGACGACGGCGCCGGCGGCGCGATCCGCGCCTGCCGATTCGAGGCTCAGTCGCGCGCGGCGCGCACGGCGGCCCCGGCGGCGAAGGGCGCGGCCGCGAGCAGGACGAGGCTGACCGCGGCGGTCAGCGCCAGTCCGCTTTCACCGCCGCTGGAGAGGCTGCCGGCGCCGAAGACCAGCAGGGGTACGCCCAGGGGAATCACCATCAGCCCGCCCAGCGCGGCGCCGCCCCGCAAGCCGGCGGTGAGCGCGGCGACGGCAACGCCCAGCGCGGCCAACCCCGGCGTGCCGGCGAGCAGCCCCAGTTCCACCATCCGCAGCGTCGCGCCGTCGAGCCCGAGCAGGGCGCTCGCCGGCAGGGCCGCGAGCATCAGCGGCGGCCCGAAGCTCAGCCAGTGCGCCAGCACGCGCACCGCCATGACCCATTCCTCGCTGATCCCGCGCAGCGCCCACTGGTCGAACATGCCGCGGTCCAGGTCCGGCTCGACGAGGCGATCGAGCGGCAGGATCGAGGCGAGCAGCGCCGCGACCCAGATCACGCCGCCGCCGGTGCGCGCCAGCAAGGCCGCGTCGGGCCCGACCGCGAAGGGGTAGAGCATCGCCACCGCCAGGAAGAACAGGATCGGCAGGAGCGCGCCGCTTCCCTGGCCCCGCCCTAGCAGCCGGGCAAGGTCGCGGCGCAGCAGGGGGGCCAGCGCGCTCACGCCACTTGGTCCGGCAGGGAGCTGTCCGACAGGGAGTAATCCGGCAGGGCGTAGTCCGAGAGCGGCAGCTGGCCGAGCCGCTCACCGGCGAAAAGCTGGTGCGAGGCGATGACGGCGATCCCGCCCGCCTTGCGATGTTCGCCGACAAGCCGCTCGAACAACGCGGCGGCGTCGCGGTCGAGGCCGTTGAGCGGCTCGTCGAGGAGCCACACGGCGGCGCTCTGCCCAAGGAGCCGCGCCATCGCCGCCCGCTTGCGCTGTCCGGTCGACAGGTAGCGCACCGGCACGTCGAGCAAGTCGGCGAGGCCGAGTTCGGCGAGACGGGTTGGAGCATCGCCGTCGATGCGGCTCCAGAAGCCGAGTGCCCGACCGAGCGGCGCCTCGGGGTCGAGCGCGGGCCGCTCGTCGAGCAGGCCGACCATGCCGGTGCGCTCGACCGAGCCGGCGAACGGACGAGCGAGCCCTGCCAGCAGCCGCAGCAGGCTGGACTTGCCGACACCGTTCGCGCCGGTGACGTGCAGCGCCTCGCCCGGGGCGAGCGCCAGCGAGAGGCCACGGAACAGCACCCGATCGCCCCGGCGGCAGGCGAGGTCTCGGGTGGACAGGCGGGCCTCTTGCATGGGGCGCGGCGATAAGGGAAACCGCCGCGACTGCCAAGCTGACCAGCCAGGAGCCTGCCGATGGCGATTGCCCGTCTTTCCGATGCCGAGCGTGACGCCGCGCTGGCCGAACTGTCCGGCTGGACCCTGCGCGACGACGCGCTCGCCATCCAGCGCAGCTTGCGCTTCGCCGACTTCAACGCCGCCTTCGGCTTCATGACCCGCGTTGCGATCGAGGCGGAGAAGGCGGATCACCATCCCGAGTGGTTCAACGTCTACAACCGGGTGGATATCACCCTGACGACGCACGACGCGGGCGGGCTCAGCGCCCGCGACGTGGCGCTCGCCCGCTTCATCGACAGGCTGGCCGCGTCCTAGGAAGGCCTCAGAGCGCGGCGTTGTTGTAGCAGTGCCAAGTGAAGATCGCGGCCGAACCGCGGTGGGGCCGCCAGCCTTCGGCGAGGGCGCGCGTCTCCTTTTCGCTCGGCCGCGCCGGCAGTCCCAGGATCTTGTGGAGCCCGGCCTGCACCGCCAGATCGCCGGCGGGCCAGATATCGGGCCTCCCCTCGGCGAACAGCAGGTAGATTTCCGCGGACCAGCGGCCGATCCCCTTGATCTGCACCAACTGGGCGATCGCCTCTTCGTCGTCCTCGGGCAAGTTCTCGAGGTCGAGCGCGCCGGCAAGGACGAGTTCGCACAGCGAGCGGGCATAGCCCTGCTTCTGGCGCGACAGGCCGCAGCCGCGCAGCGCCTCGAACTCGGCGGCGAGCAGGGCCTCGGGTGCGATCGTCTCGCCCAGCAGCGCCTCCAGCTTGCCCCACACCGAGGCCGCCGCCGCGACGCTCACTTGTTGGCCGACGATCGTGCGCAGCAAGGTGGCGTACCCGGCGGGCCGGATGCGCGGTTCGGGATAGCCGGCGGCCTCGATCGCGCGGGCGACACCCGGCTCGCGCGCGGCGATCGCGTCCAGTCCGTCGCGGATCGCCTTCGCATTCATTCCCACTCGTAGTCACCTTGCCAAATATCGAGCCAGCCACTAGCAGCCTGCGCTGAAAGTTTGCACAGCAACGGGTCGTGATACAGCACGTATCGCACTCCGGTTTGAGGGAACCTTAGCGACATGCCGCAGATCATCGTTGTCAACCACTCGGGCGAAGAAAAGAGCGTGGAGGCGAGCGAGGGCCGCACGCTGATGGAAGTTATCCGTGACAACGGGTTCGATGAACTGCTGGCGCTGTGCGGCGGCTGCTGTTCGTGCGCGACCTGCCACGTCCATATCGATCCCGCTTACGTCGACAAGCTGCCGCCGATGAGCGAGGACGAGAACGATCTGCTCGACAGTTCCGGGCACCGTAACGAATTCTCGCGCCTGTCCTGTCAGGTTCAGGTCACCGACGTGCTCGAAGGCTGCAAGGTCACGATCGCGCCGGAGGACTGATGTGGTCCACGATCCTCTCCTGCCCGGAGAGGATCGTCCGGAGAGGATCGCCAGGTTGGCGCCAAGATCACGCCAAGATCGAGATTGCGCCTGCACCACCTTGTTCCTACCTGTGCGCCCATGACTGCGCCTTCCCGTACCGCCCCTGAATCCCGCGCCACGACGCTCGACCTGATCGGCAATACCCCGCTGGTGCTGCTGAAGGGGCCGAGTGAGGCGGCCGGCTGCGAGATCTGGGGCAAGTGCGAGTTCGCCAACCCCGGTGCGTCGGTGAAGGACCGCGCGGCGCTGTGGATCGTGCGCGACGCCGAGGAGAAGGGCCTGCTGCAACCCGGCGGCACCATCGTCGAGGGTACTGCGGGCAACACCGGCATCGGCCTGGCGCTCGTCGCCAATGCGCTCGGCTACAAGACGGTGATCGTCATGCCCGAGACGCAGTCGCGCGAGAAGATGGATACGCTGCGCGCGCTCGGTGCCGAGCTGGTGCTCGTACCGGCCGCCCCGTTCTCCAATCCCGGGCACTTCGTGCACACCTCGCGCCGCCTGGCGGAGGAAACGCCGGGGGCGATCTGGGCCAATCAGTTCGACAACATCGCCAATCGCAAGGCGCACATCGAAAGCACCGCGCCTGAGATCTGGGAGCAGCTCGACGGGCGAGTCGACGGCTTCACGTGCGCTGCGGGTACGGGCGGCACCATCGCCGGCGTCGGCCTCGGGCTCAAGGCGTTCGACGAAGCGATCACCATCGCCCTGACCGACCCTTACGGCGCGGCGCTGTACAACTACTACGCCCACGGTGAGCTGAAGGCGGAAGGCAGCTCGGTGGCCGAGGGTATCGGCCAGGGCCGCATCACCGCCAACCTCGAAGGCGCGCCGATCGACACCCAGTTCCGCATCTCCGACGAGGAGGGGCTGCACTGGGTAGGCCGCCTGCTCTCGGAGGAGGGCCTGTGCCTGGGGCTTTCGTCGGGCATCAATGTCGCGGGGGCGGTCGCGCTGGGCAAGCAGCTCGGGTCCGGCTCGCGGATCGCGACGATCCTGTGCGACACGGGTTTCCGCTATCTCTCCTCGCTCTACAACGCGCAGTGGCTGGAAGCGAAAGGGCTGCCGGTCTTCCCATGGCTGGCGCGTTGAGGTAACATCCTGTCGATGGCAGGAAACGTTCCGCCTCGCATCGCCGAGTCGATCACCGCGGCCCCGCAGTTCGCGCCGTTATCGGCGCGCGAGTTGCGCGCGCAGGCGATTCACCGCCTGCAAGTCGGCGTCATCGGGCTGTGCGCGATGCTTTTGATCGTCAGCCTCGCCAACATCATCATGGACCGGGCTCGCCTCAGCGATACGCGCGAGCCGGTCCGGCAGGTCGTGGCGGTGGATGCGCAGCCGAAGAAGACGGCGAGCGATCCGCTTGCCGATATCGGCGTCGTTCCCGCTGCCGATCCTAGCGCCAGCGCCGCCGCGCAGCCCATGGCCAGCGGCAAGCCCTGATCCGGCACCGGGCGGCCGACAGGCCACCCGGGACAATCGGGGACGATCCACGCTCCCTTTCGCTCCCGGCCGACTCAGCGCCGACGATCCTCATGCGCCACTCCGCCAAAAGTGGGGATGGGGCGGGAAAGTCCGCTCACAATGGTCCCGATCCAGCCTGAAACGGGCTGACGAATCCTGATCAGCAGCCTTTGCAGGCCCTAACTGGGGATTGCTCGGGAACACTCCCGGGGCGTCCGTCTCAGTAGCGGAATCCGGCTCGATTCAAGCTAATGAGCCACCAATCACTCCCCCTGCCGCCTCAGGAATTCTCCGGCAACGGCTCCAAGCTGCTCTTCATCAACAGCTTTGTGCCGTCTCATCCCCACTTTTCCCTTTCAGGCCCGCTTCGGTCGCGATACAAGGGTCGTCAATCGGAATGGCTGAGGTCCCGCGCGCTTTCTTCTGGAGTGCGCAATCCCGTTCGCATGCGCGTTCGGGGCGGGCCCTCTGCATGTCCGGGACGGGGCAGCTTCAAAGGTTCAGGCACGCGACGATATGGCGGGGCAGCCGTTGATCTACAGGGGGCAGGGCTTCTCGCTAAGGCGCGACAAGAACCGCTTCGTGCTGCCCAACCAGTTTCGCGGCACCGTGCGCGAATCGAGCGGCGGCCCGACCCTGTGCCTGGCCAAGCACGAGCGCTGGAACTGCCTGGTCGGCTACGGCCTCTCGCGCACCTACCAGTTCGAGGAGATCATCGAGCAGGAGCGTGAGTACGCGGTGCGCGCGGGCCAGCCCTTCGATCGCGACGCCATGGCGATGACGCTCTACAACTTCTCGGAAATCCCCTTCGACGGCAGCGGCCGCTTCGTCCTGCCCGACGATCTGGCGATCCTCGCCGACGTGGACGACCAGCTCTACTTCCAGGGCGCTGGGCAGTACTTCTTCGTCTTCGCGCCCAAGGCGCTCGAGGCGATGACCGAGCCGCAGTTCGCCAGCGCGCGTGTCTCCTGCGCCAGCCTCGCCAGGGCCGAGCTCAAGAAGGCGGCGTCCAAGTGAGCGCGCCCGCCGCCGCACCCCACGTCCCCGTGCTCCTCGACGAGGTGATCGCCGCGATCGCCCCCGCGCCCGGCAGCCTGATCGTCGATGCCACCTTCGGTGCGGGCGGCTACACCCGCCGCCTGCTCGATGCCGGCGCGACGGTGCACGCCTTCGACCGCGACCCCGATGCTCTGGCTGCCGCGCGCGGCGATCCGGAGCGGTGGCCCGAGCTGCGCGAGGCTGAGCCGCGCCTCGTGCTCCACGCCCGGCGTTTTTCCGAAATGGTGGAAGAACTTGGCCAGGTGGGGATAGCGCGGGTCGACGGCATTGCCATGGATATTGGCGTGTCTTCTATGCAGTTGGATCAGCCCGAGCGCGGCTTCGCCTTTTCCAGCAGCGGCCCGCTCGACATGCGCATGAGCCAGGAGGGCGAGACCGCGGCCCAGTTCCTCAACACCGCAGACGAGGGCAGCATCGCCGACGTGCTCTATCGCTTCGGCGAGGAGCGCCAGTCGCGCCGGGTCGCGCGCGCGATCGTCGCGGCGCGGCCGCTCTCGACCACCGAGGACCTCGCGCGGGTCGTCCGCAAGGCGCTGGGTTATCGCGCGGGAGCGCCCAAGGATCCGGCGACGCGCAGCTTCCAGGCGATCCGCATCCATGTGAACGGCGAACTCGACGAGCTCGACGCCGGCCTGGAAGCCGCCGAGACGCTGCTGGGCGAGGGCGGGCGCCTCGCCGTGGTCTCGTTCCACTCGCTCGAGGATCGCGTCGTCAAGCAGTTCCTGCGCGAGGCGAGCGGAGCCGTCGGCTCGGTGTCGCGCCACTTGCCCCAGGCCGCGCCCGAAGCGGCCCCGACGTTCGCGCAAGTCTCCAAGGCGATTCGCCCCGGCGAGCGCGAAGTCGCCGTCAATCCCCGCTCGCGCTCCGCCACCTTGCGCAGCGCCGTTCGCACCGATGCTCCCGCCCGCCGGCTCGGCAAGCCGGCACACCAAAGGAAGTCCGCATGAACCTCACGCGTGACCGAGTTCACTCGATCGGTTGGATGACCGTGCTGCTGGTCTGCGGCGCGCTCAGCCTGGCGCTCATGCTGCGGGTCAATGCGGTGAAGAGCGAGGTGGCGTCTTCCGAGAAGCACATCGTCTACCTGAAGCGCGACATCGACTTCCTGCAGACCGAATTCCAGACCCGGTCGAACCAGCAGCAGCTCAAGGCCCTGAACGACCTCGAGTTCGGCTACGAGGCGCCCCGGGCGGAGCAGTACATCGAGGGCGAGCGCCAGCTCGCCGCGCTCGGCAAGCCGGCCGCTCCGGGCGCGCCCGCGCCGATCCGCTACGCCAGCGCCGACGAGATCGGCGACACGCCCGGCGAAGGCGGCGGCAACGGCGGCGGCAACGGTGGTGGCCAGCTCCTGGCGATGGTCTCGCCGGTGACCGGAGCCGCCGCGGCGAAGACCAAGAGCACGTCCGAGGCCGTCCGCGAGGACGAGGCCGAAGGCAAGGCGCTGGCCCGCGAGGCGAAGGATCTCGGCAAGCGCCTGGCGCGGATCGAGACCGCCGGAGATGCCCAGTAAATGGCCTCGCTGCCGATCTATGAAGCGCCCGGCGCGTTCCCTGTGAAGCCCGGCACGGGTGTACGCCCGCGCCTGACGATCGCGGTTTCGAACCCGGCGCCGATCTCGACCGGGCGCCACAAGGTGCCGAACTTGCGGCACCGCGCTCTCGTGGTCGCCAAGTGGCGCTCGCTGTGGGTGCTGCTCGGCTTCGCGCTGCTCGGCATCTGCGCGCTGGTGCGCCTCAGCTATCTCGGCTTCGCGGGCGCGACCGGGCAGAGCGCCGACATCACCAGCCTGCTGCTGCCCGCACGCGGCATGATCGTCGATCGCAACGGCACGCCGCTGGCGCGCGACTTCCGCGTCTATTCGCTGTGGTTCAACCCCAAGGCGATGACCGACGGGTCGCCGCTGATCAGCAGCCCGCGCGAGGTCGCCGAGAAGCTGCACGCGATCTTCCCCGACCTCAACGTCGCCGAGCTCACCCGCAAGCTGTCGAGCGGTGAGCCGGGCTACTTGCGCAAGTCGATCCTGCCCGAGCAGGCCAACCGGGTGCACGCCCTGGGTGAGCCGGCGCTGGAGTTCCCGCAGGAAGTCACGCGCTTCTATCCCCAGGGCACCACCGCCGCCCACGTGCTCGGCTTCGTCGATGCTTACGGCAACGGCAAGGTCGGTATGGAGGAGGTGTTCGACCAGCGCCTCAAGTCCGCCGACGGCCGCTCGCAGACGACCGCGCTGTCGATCGACGTGCGCGTGCAGGGCGCGCTCGAGGACGAGCTGGGCCGCGGCATGCAGCTCTCGCAGGCCAAGGGCGCGGCGGGCGTGGTGCTGGACGTCGAGACGGGCGAGATCTTGGCGCTCGCCTCCTTGCCCTCGTTCGATCCCAACAAGATCGACCGCGCGAGCACTCCCAACATCTTCAACCGCGTGACCAACCAGGTCTACGAGCTTGGTTCGACGTTCAAGCCGTTCACGGTCGCCTCCGCGCTCGATGCCGGCACGATCACCAACCTGGGCCGCCGCTGGCCGGCGGGGCCGCTGCACGTCGCCGGCTTCACCATTCATGACAGCCATAATTTCGGTGCCTCGCTCAATGTGCCCGAGACGCTGATCCACTCCTCCAATGTCGTGACCGCGCAGATCGCCGACGAGCTGGGCGGCGCGCGGCTGAAGCGGACGATGGAACTGCTCGGCATGAATGAGCGCCCGCACGTCGAGCTGCCGGCGCGCGGCTTTCCGATCTGGCCCTCAGGCGTGTGGCCGCGGCTGCGCACGATGACGGTGGCGTATGGCCACGGCATCGCGGTGACGCCGCTGCACCTCGCCTCCGGCTACGCCGCGCTCGTCAACGGCGGCATCTGGCGGCCGGCGACGCTGATCAAGCGCAGCCCCGACCAGATTCCGCAGGGCCGCCGGGTGTTCACCGCCGCCACCAGCGCCCGCATCCGCCAGCTGCTGCGCATGATCGTCAGCTTCGGCACCGGCCGCAAGGCCGACGCGCCGGGCTTCCGCGTCGGCGGCAAGACCGGTTCGGCCGAGAAGCCGGGCGCCGGCGGCTACCAGCGCCACTCGCTGATCGCGACTTTCGCCGCCGCCTTCCCGATGGATCACCCGCGCTATGTCGTCATCGCCATGATGGACGAGCCCCAGGGCACCGAGGCGACCTCGTTCCAGCGCACCGCCGCCTGGAACGCCGCGCCCGTGGTCAGCCGCGTGGTGCCGCGCATCGGCCCGCTGCTCGGCATCATGCCCGACGAGACGCGCGACATCGACATCTCCGACCTGCGGCCGCTGGTCCCGGCGGGGGCGGACAAGGAATGAAGCTTTCCGCGCTTGCCCAGGCCGCCGGAATGGCGCTGCCCGACGGCGGTGACGCGAACGTCACCGGCTTTGCGATCGACCATCGCAAGGTTGCGCCGGGCACCGTCTTCGGCGCGTTCCCGGGCTCGCGCGTCAATGGCGAGGACTTCATCCCGGCCGCGATCGAGGCGGGAGCGGTCGCGATCGTCGCGCGGCCCGAGGCCAAGGTCGAAGGCGCCGTTCACTTCGCCGACCCCGAACCGCGCCGCGCCTTTGCGCGCCTCGCCACCGGGTTCTTCGTCCCCGTGCCCGAGTCGCTGGTGGCGGTCACCGGCACCAACGGCAAGACCTCGACCGTCGAGCTCACGCGCCAGCTGTGGCGCATGGCCGGCCTGCGCGCGGCCTCGATCGGAACGCTTGGCGTCACCACCAGCGACGAGAGCGTCTCGACCGGGCTCACCAGCCCCGACATCGCCACGTTTCTCGCCAACCTCACCGGGCTCGCGCGCGAGGGCGTGACCCACGTCGCCTTCGAGGCTTCGAGCCACGGCTTGTCGCAGTACCGCAGCGAGGGGCCGCGCGTCGTCGCCGGCGCCTTCACCAATCTCAGCCGCGACCATCTCGACTATCATGCGACGATGGAGGACTATTTCGCGGCCAAGATGCGGCTGTTCGACGAAGTGGTCGCCGACGACGGCACCGCGGTGGTCTGGGCCGACGATGCCTGGTCCGCTCGTGCGATCGAGCATGCCGAGCGGCGTGGCCTGAAGCTGTTTACCGTGGGCGAGCAGGGCGCCGACCTCAAGCTGCTGGGCCGCACGCCCACTGCTCTGGGCCAGACGCTGCAGATCGAGCACGCCGGCAAGGCGCTGAAGATCGAACTGCCCCTGATTGGTGCCTACCAGGCCGCCAACGCGCTCGTCGCGGCCGGGCTGGTGCTGGCGACCGGCGGCGAGCCCGGCATGACCTTCGATGCGATCAAGCGCCTGCAGACCGTGCGCGGCCGCCTGGAGCGGGCGGCGATCTCGGCCAAGGGCGCGCCGATCTACGTCGACTACGCGCATACGCCGGATGCGCTCGAAGCCGCCATCGCCGCGCTGCGCCCGCATGTCGCCGGCCGTCTGATCGTCGTGTTCGGCGCAGGCGGCGACCGCGACCAGGGCAAGCGCCCGGAGATGGGCCGCGCCGCCTCGGCCGGCGCGGACTTCGTCATCGTTACGGACGACAACCCGCGCGGCGAGGATCCGGCAGCGATCCGCGCCATGGTCCTGGCGGGCTGCACGGGTGCAAAGGAAATCGGGGATCGTCGCCAAGCCATCGGGTCGGCGATCACTGAAGCCGGCGGCGGGGACATCGTCCTCGTCGCCGGCAAGGGGCATGAACAGGGGCAGGTAATCGGCAGCGGCCCAGATGCGCGGGTGCTGCCCTTCGATGACGTGACGGTCGCCAGGGAGATGTCTGGCGATCGGGGAGACACTTAAGATGAATGCCATTGCCCGCATCCTCGACTGGCCGATCGAGTTCTCGGACGAGAACCCGCTCGCGCTGTGGGACGCCTTCTCGATCGCGCGCACCGTGCGCGGCACCGCCAATGCCGAGTTCCTCGCCTCGGGCGTGGAGATCGACAGCCGCGACGTGCAGCCGGGCGACTTGTTCTTCGCGCTGCGCGGCGAGAGCACCGACGGGCACCGCTTCGTGGACATGGCCTTCGCCAAGGGCGCGGCCGCTGTCGTGGTCGATCGGCCGGTCAACGGCCCGCACATCCTGGTGCGCGACACGATGGACGCGCTGTTGCGGCTCGGTGCCGCTTCGCGCGCGCGCAGCCGCGGACGGATCATCGGCGTGACCGGCTCGGTCGGCAAGACCGGCGTCAAGGAGGCGCTGTTCGCCGCGCTCGACCGCGCCAGCCGGGGCGACGCGCACCGCTCGGTCAAGAGCTACAACAACCATGTCGGCGTGCCGCTCAGCCTGGCGCGCATGCCCGCCCGCGCGCGCTTCGGCGTGTTCGAGATGGGCATGAACCACGCTGGCGAGATCGCCGCGCTGACTCGCCAAGTGCGCCCGCACGTGGCGGTGATCACTACCATCGCCCCCGCGCACATCGAGAACCTCGGCTCCGAAGAGGCGATCGCCGATGCCAAGGCCGAGATCTTCGAAGGGCTGGAGGAAGGCGGCACGGCAGTGATCCCCGCCGACAGCCCGCACTTCGAGCGGTTGCGCGGTGCGGCGGCCAAGCTGGGCTTCGCGACCATCTCGTTCGGCAAGTCGGCGCATGCCGACGTGCGCCTGCTCGATGCCGTGGCCGCGATCGGCGGCGGCTCGCTGGTGACCGCCGACATGGGCGACCGCCGGGTCTGCTACACCGTGGCGGCGCCCGGCGAGCATTGGGTGATGAACTCTCTCGCGGTTATGGCCGCGGTCCGCGCGGTGGGCGCGGACCTCGGCGCCGCGGGCGTCGCGCTGGCGGAGATGGAGGGTCTCCCCGGGCGCGGCGCCCGCCTCCCGATCGATGTGAGCGAGGAGATGGGGGGCGGCCAGGCGCTGCTGATCGACGAGAGCTACAACGCCAATCCCGCATCGATGCGCGCCACCCTGGCGCAGCTCGGGCGCACGCCGGCGCAGCGCCGCATCGCGGTGCTGGGCGCGATGAAGGAGCTGGGCAGCCACGGTCCCGACTTCCACGCCAAGCTCGCGCAGCCCCTGCGCGAGGCCGGTGTCGACTACGCGCTGCTCGTCGGCCCGGAGATGCAGGCGCTTGCCGACGAACTGGGGAAAGGCGGGGTTAACGCGCTTGGCAAACCGGTGGCCTTCGCGCATTGCGCGTCGGTGCGGGAAGCCGTGGACACCTTGCGCGCCTTCGGGCTGGAGCGCGACGATGCGATCCTCGTCAAGGGGTCGAACTCGGTCGGGCTCGCTTCCCTTGTCTCCGCTCTCAGCGAACGCGAAGGGTAGGTTCCGCCCCCCCCAATGCTTTATATCATAGCAGAATGGTTCCACTTCGAAGGGCTCGCGAACCTCTTCCGGTACCAGTCGTTCCGCGCCGGCGCCGCCCTGATGACGGCGCTGGTCATCGGTCTCATCATCGGCCCCCGTTTCATCAGCATCCTTCGCGTACGCCAGGGCAAGGGTCAGCCGATCCGCGAGGACGGCCCCAAGACGCACCTGGCCAAGCGCGGCACGCCCACGATGGGCGGGCTCATGATCCTGACGGCGCTGGTGATCTCGATGGTCCTGTGGATGGACCTGACGAGCCCGTTCGTCTGGGCGTGCCTGGCCGTGACGGTCGGCTTCGGCGCGATCGGCTTCATGGACGACTACGACAAGGTGACCAAGCGCCATCATGCGGGCCTGTCGAGCAAGATAAGGCTGCTGCTGGAGTTCGTGGTCGCGGGTATCGCCGCGTTCATCATCGTCAGCCAGCTCAACACCAACCTCTACGTGCCGTTCCTCTCGGGCCGGTACATTCCGCTGGGGCCGTTCTACTACGTCTTCGCGGCGGTGGTGATCGTGGGCGCGGGCAACGCGGTGAACCTGACCGATGGGCTCGATGGCCTGGCGACGATGCCGGTGATCATCGCCGCGGGCACTTTCGCGATCATCGCCTATCTCGCCGGCCGCATCGATTACGCGACGTACCTCGGCATCCCCCACGTGCCGCGCGCGGGTGAGCTCGCCATCCTGTGCACCGCGATCATGGGGGCGGGGCTCGCCTTCCTGTGGTTCAACGCGCCGCCGGCGGCGGTGTTCATGGGCGACACCGGCAGCCTGGCGCTCGGCGGCGCGCTGGGCGCCATCGCGGTCGCGGCACACCATGAGATCGTGCTCGGCGTCGTGGGCGGGCTGTTCGTGCTGGAGGCGCTTTCGGTCATCATCCAGGTGTTCTTCTTCAAGCGTACCGGGCGCCGCGTGTTCCGCATGGCGCCTATCCATCATCACTTCGAGCAACTCGGCTGGGCAGAGTCGACCGTGGTCATCCGCTTCTGGATCATCTCGATCGTGCTCGCGCTGCTGGGCCTCTCGACGCTGAAACTGCGGTAACGGGCCCGTGCTCGTCTCGCCCGTCTTCGCCGGCAAGCGCTACGCGGTCCTCGGGCTCGCGCGCTCGGGGCTTGCCGTCGTCGAGACGCTGCTGGCGAGCGGGGCGCACGTGATGGCCTGGGACAATCGCGAGGAGCCGCGCGCCGCGCTGGCCGAGCGGGTGGAGCTTGCCGATCCGGTCACCGCCGACCTCACCGGCTACGACGGCGTCGTGGTGTCCCCGGGCATTCCGCTCAACCACCACCCGATCGCCGAAGCCGCCGCGCGCGCGGGCGTGCCGGTGATCGGCGACATCGAACTGTTCGCGCTGCTGCGCCCCACGCTGCCGCCGCACCAAGTCGTGGGCATCACCGGCACCAACGGCAAGTCGACGACGACCTCGCTGGTCCACCACCTGCTCGAAAGCGCCGGCCGGTCCGCGCGCATGGGCGGCAACATCGGCGTGCCGATCCTGGGCGAGGAGCCGCTGCCCGACGGCGGGGTCTACGTGCTCGAGCTATCGAGCTACCAGATCGACTTGACCCAGAGCCTCGACTGCGATGTCGCCGCGCTGCTCAACATCACCCCGGATCACCTCGACCGCTACGATGGCTTCGCCGGCTATGTGGCGTCGAAGGCGCGGCTCTTCGCGATGCAGAGCGAGGAGCACCACGCGGTGTTCGGCATCGGCGACGACGAGACCGCTGCGATCGCCGGCATGCAGTTCATGCGCCACGCGCCGGGCCATGTGCACTTGGCCGACGGGCGCAACCTGGCCGACCTGCAGAAGGACTGGCCTTCGCTGCAGGGGCCGCACAACCTCCAGAACGCGGCCGTCGCCATCGCCATCGTCGAGGCGCTCGGCCTCACGCGCGAGCAGTGGGAGCCGGCGCTGCCGACGTTCCGCGGGCTGCCGCACCGCATGGAGCGCGTCGCCGAGGCGCGCGGCGTGCTGTTCATCAACGACAGCAAGGCGACCAACCCGGCCTCGGCCGCCCCGGCGCTCGCCGCGTTCCCGCCCACCGAAGGTCCGAGCGGCCCCGAGCGGCGCATCCACTGGATCGTGGGCGGCCTTCCCAAGGGCGAGGACCTCGACGAGTGCAAGCCTTACTTCGGCAACATCGCGGCCGCTTATACCATCGGCGATGCCGGCCCGATGTTCGCTGAATTGCTCAGCCCCTACATGCAAGTGCGCCGCAGCGAGATGATGGCCGAAGCGATCCGCCGGGCGATCGCCGATGCGACCCCCGGGCACGTCGTGATGCTCTCCCCGGCATGCGCCAGCTTCGACCAGTTCCGCGACTACGAGGCGCGCGGCAATGCCTTCCGCCAGATCGTCGCCGCGCTGATCGCGCCTGACATCGCTCCTGACAGCACATCGGTGGAGGCCGGCTGATGGCCACGCAAGCAGACACGCCCGTCGCGCCCACCGTGCCGGGCACCGCCGTCGCCCGCTACAACCGCAGCCGCCGGGGCAGCCTGGCGATCTGGTGGCAGGAGATCGACCGGGTGGTGCTCGGCCTGGTGCTGATCCTGATGGCGATCGGCGCCGTCGCGGTCGCCGCCGCCTCGCCGGCCAGCTCGCGCCGGCTCTCGACCTCGGCCAAGACGCTGGGCGATCTGCACTTCTTCGTTATCCACTTGCGCTGGCAGGCCTTGGGGCTGATCGCGCTGTTCGGCACCTCGACGCTTTCGAAGGAGAGCGCCCGGCGTCTCGGCATCCTGATCGCCGGCGCCATGCTCGCCGCGCTCGTGCTGGTGCCGTTCGTGGGCGGCGAAGTGAACGGCGCCCGGCGCTGGCTGAACTTCGGCGTCTCGATCCAGCCTTCCGAGTTCCTGAAGTGCGGCTTCCCGATCCTGCTCGCCTGGATCCTCTCGTGGCGCGTGCGCGACAAGAACCTGCCGGTGATGCAGATCTCGATCGCACTGATGGGCATGATCGCGGTGCTGCTGATGATGCAGCCCGACTTCGGCTCGACGATGCTGTTCGGCGCGACCTGGTTCGTGCTGCTGCTGCTCGCCGGCCTCGACGTGCGCCGCATTGCCGCGGCCGGCGCGGCGGGCCTGGTCGGCATCACCGCGGCCTACTTCCTCTACGACAACGCCCGCCACCGCATCGACGCGTTCCTGGGCGGCGGCAGCGCCTACGACCAGGTCGACCTTGCCGAGCGCACGTTGCTCAACGGCGGGTGGCTGGGCGCGGGGTTCTGGATGGGCACGCGCAAGATGGCGCTGCCCGAGGCGCATACCGACTACATCTTCTCGGTGATCGGCGAGGAGTTCGGGCTCGCCGCCTGCGCGGTCGTGATCATGCTCTATATCGCCATCATGGTGCAGGCGATCCTGCGCCAGATCCGCGAGGACGACTTGTTCACCGTGCTCGCCGGCACCGGACTTGCCGCGCAGTTCGGCGGGCAGGCCTTCATCAACATCCTGGTCAACCTGCAGCTGTTCCCGTCCAAGGGCATGACGCTGCCGCTGGTCTCGTACGGCGGTTCGTCCACCGTCGCGATGTGCACCTGCATTGGACTGATGCTGGCGATCACGCGTAGAAACCCGTTCATCGATCGCCCGCGCTTCTCGCTGAGCGACGTCGGAGACGCATCATGACCGGCGTGAGCCGTCACTATGTCCTGGCCGCCGGAGGCACCGGCGGTCATCTGATTCCCGCCTTCGCGCTCGCCATCGAGCTGGAGCGGCGCGGCCACCACGTCGCGCTGATCACCGACGAGCGCGGCGCGCAGATCCCCGGCAAGCCGTCCTCGCTGCCCGCGCACATCCTCCCGCCCGGACGCATCGCCGGCAAGAACCCGCTGGGCTGGCTCAAGGGCATCAAGGGCGTGCTCGAGGGGCGGCGCATGGCGCTGCGCCTGTTCGAGAGCTTCGAGCCCACCGCCGTGATCGGCTTCGGGGGCTACCCGGCGCTGCCGACGCTGCTGGCCGCGCGCTCGGCGAAGATTCCGACGATCCTGCACGAGCAGAACGCGGTGCTCGGCCGGGTCAACCGCTTCTTCGCGCCGCGCGTCGATGCGATCGCCACCGCCTACGAGCGGATCGACCGGCTCGATCCCAAGCTCGACGGCAAGGTCACGCTGGTCGGCAACCCGGTGCGCGAAGACGTGCTGGCGCTGCGCGAGGCGCCGTTCCCGGCGTTCACGGCCGAGAGCCTGCTGCGCATTCTGGTCACCGGCGGCAGCCAGGGCGCGCGGGTGCTGTCCGAAGTGGTGCCCGACGGCCTTGCCATGCTGCCCCCGGCGCTGCGTTCGCGCCTGCAGGTGATCCAGCAGTGCCGGCCCGAGGACATCGAGGCGGTGCGCGCGCGCTACGCCGGGCACGGCATCCCGGCCGAGCTCGCCACCTACTTCGAGAACATGGCCGAACGCCTGGCCGGCGCGCACTTGTTCATCGGCCGCGCCGGCGCTTCCACCATCGCCGAGCTGACCGTCGTGGGCCGTCCCGCGATCCTGGTGCCGCTGCCGATCGCGACCGACGACCACCAGGCCGCCAACGCGCGCGAGATGGTCAGCGCCGGCGGCGCTCGCTCGATCCGGCAGGACAAGTTCACCGCGACCGAGCTCGCCAAGCAGATCCAGGCGATGGCCCAGCATCCCGAGACGCTTGCCAACGCGGCGCATGCGGCGTGGAACTGCGGTTATCCCAATGCCGCGTCGGACCTGGCCGACCTCGTCGAGAGCTTCGGCGCGGCGCCGCTGATGGACGTGATCCGGGTCGGGGCGAAGCCCGCCTCGGTCAAACCGAAGGAAGCGCTGGCGCTGGAGCGCGCGGAATGAAGGGCGTCGCGACCGACATCGGCACGGTGCATTTCGTCGGTATCGGCGGTATCGGCATGTCCGGCATCGCCGAGGTCATGCACAATCTCGGCTACACCGTGCAGGGCTCCGACATCGCCGAGGGCTACGTGATCGAGGGCCTGCGCGCGCGCGGGATCAAGGTCATGATCGGCCACGCGGCGCAGAACGTCGCCGGCTGCGCGGTCGTCGTCACTTCGACGGCGGTGAAGCGCGACAATCCCGAAGTGGTCTACGCCCTGGAACACCGCATCCCGGTGGTGCGCCGGGCCGAGATGCTGGCCGAGCTGATGCGGCTCAAGAGCACGGTCGCGGTCGCCGGGACCCACGGCAAGACCACGACGACTTCGATGGTCGCCTGCCTGCTCGAGGCGGGCGGGGTCGATCCGACGGTGATCAACGGCGGCATCATCAACTCCTACGGCTCGAACGCGCGCCTCGGCGCCAGCGAGTGGATGGTGGTCGAGGCCGACGAGAGCGACGGCTCGTTCCTGCGCCTGGACGGCACCATCGCTGTCGTCACCAACATCGATCCCGAGCACCTCGACCACTACGGCAGCTTCGAGAAGGTCAAGGACGCGTTCGTCGAATTCATCGAGAACGTGCCGTTCTACGGCGCGGCGGTGCTGTGCGTCGACCATCCCGAAGTGCAGGCGGTGATCAGCAAGGTCCGCGACCGCCGGGTGATCACGTACGGGTTTTCCGCCCAGGCCGACGTGCGCGGCGAGCATGTGACGCCGGTGCCGGGCGGCAACCGCTTCGATATCGTGATCCGCGACCGTGAGGGCGGGCAGCGCCGGATCGAAGGCATCGAGCTGCCGATGCCGGGCCGCCACAACGTCCAGAACGCGCTGGCCGCCATCGCCGTGGCACTGGAGATGGGCTGCGGGGACGCCATCATCCGCGATGGCTTCGCCGGCTTCGGCGGGGTCAAGCGGCGCTTCACCAAGGTCGGCGAAGTCAACGGCGTGACCGTGGTCGACGATTACGGACATCACCCTGTCGAGATCCGCGCCGTCCTTGCCGCCGCGCGCGAGGGGGTGAAGGGCAGGGTGCTCGCGGTCGTCCAGCCGCATCGCTTCACCCGCCTGCGCGACTTGATGGACGATTTCCAGACTGCCTTCAACGATGCGGACGCGGTCTACGTCACTCCGGTCTACCCGGCGGGCGAAGCGCCGATCGAGGGCGTCGATGCCGCCGCGCTGGTCGCCGGGCTCAAGGCGCGTGGGCATCGCGACGCGCATGTCGTCGGCGGCTCCGACGAACTCGCCGTGACGCTGGCCGAGACGGCGCGGCCGGGCGACATGGTCGTGTGCCTGGGCGCGGGCGACATCACCAAGTGGGCCGCCGGATTGGCCGACGGCATTCGCGGAAAGATCGCCGCGTGATGGCCGAGACGCTTCCCCAGATTTCCGGCGCCAAGGTCGCCGGAAAGCTGACCGCGAGCGCGCCGCTGGCGCCGCTCGTGTGGTTCAAGTCGGGCGGCGCGGCGGAGTGGCTGTTCGAGCCCAAGGACCTGGAAGACTTGCGGAATTTCGTCCGCAATCTCGAACCTCAAGTGAACTTGATGGCGCTCGGCCTGGGCTCCAACATGATCGTGCGCGATGGCGGCGTGCCCGGCGTGGTGGTCCGGCTCGGCAAGGCCTTCGCGCAAGTGCGCAAGCTGGATGACGTGACGCTGGAGTGCGGCGGCGGGGCCTCGGGCATCCTCGTATCCTCGACCGCGCGCGATGCCGGGATCGCCGGTGTCGAGTTCCTGCGCTCGATCCCCGGCACGGTCGGCGGGTTCGTGCGGATGAACGGCGGCGCTTATGGCGGCGAGGTCAAGGACATCCTGGTCGACTGCGACGTGGTGCTGCGTTCGGGCGAGCTGGTCACGCTGACCGCTGCCGAGCTGGGCTATACCTACCGCCATTCGGAGCTGCCCGAAGGCGCCATCGTCGTCGCGGCGCGGTTCCAGGGGCGTCCCGGCGAGCCGTCGGCGATCCAGGCCGAGATGGACCGCATCTCCGCCAGCCGCGAGGCGAGCCAGCCGCTGCGCTCCAAGACCGGCGGCTCGACCTTCAAAAATCCTCAGGGCGAAAAGGCCTGGGAACTCGTCGATCGCGCGGGTTGCCGCGGGCTGACCCTCGGCGGCGCGCAAGTGAGCGAGAAGCACACCAACTTCCTCATCAACACCGGCGCGGCGACCAGCGCCGAGATCGAGGCGCTGGGAGAGGAAGTGCGGCGGCGCGTGAAGGAAAGCTCCGGCGTGGAGCTCGAGTGGGAAATACAAAGGGTGGGTGTGAAGTGAGCGGGACGGCAGCCAGGATCCTCCCCTGCAAGGGGAGGGGGACCACCGCAGGTGGTGGAGGGGTGTCACCGTCTCGGTCGCGCGCGTCTCGGGCGGTTACACCCCTCCGTCAGCCGCTTCGCGTCTGCCACCTCCCCTTGCAGGGGAGGATCTGATGACTCTCCCCCGCCTCCACGTCGCGGTGCTTATGGGCGGCTGGTCGTCCGAGCGCCCCGTATCGCTGATGAGCGGCGAGGGCGTCGCCAAGGCGCTCGAAGGGAAGGGCCATCGCGTCACGCGCATCGACATGGGCCGCGATATCGCGCTCAAGCTTGCCGAGGCCAAGCCCGACGTCGTGTTCAACGCGCTGCACGGCGCGCCGGGCGAGGATGGCACGGTGCAGGGCATGATGGACCTGATGGGCCTCACCTACACGCACTCGGGCCTCGCCACGTCGGTGATCGCCATCGACAAGGAGCTGACCAAGCAGGCGCTGGTGCCCCACGGCATCCCGATGCCCGGCGGGCGCATCGTCGAGTGCGAGGAGATCTTCGAGCGCGATCCGCTGCCCCGCCCCTACGTCCTGAAGCCGGTCAACGAGGGCTCATCGGTGGGCGTCGCGATCGTCACGGCCGAGGGCAACTACGGCAACCCGATCGCGCGCGCGGCGAAGGGGCCCTGGCAGGACTTCGAGCGGCTGCTGGCCGAACCCTTCATCCGCGGCCGCGAGCTGACCACCGCCGTCATCGCCGACCGGGCGCTGCTCGTCACCGAATTGAAGCCCAAGTCCGGCTTCTACGACTTCGACGCCAAGTACACCGACGGCATGACCGAGCACGTCTGCCCGGCCGAGATCCCTGATGAGATCGCCGCCGCATGCAAGGACATCGCCTTGCGCGCGCATCGCCTGCTCGGCTGCCGGGGCACCAGTCGCTCGGATTTCCGCTGGGACGACGACCAGGGCATCGAGGGCCTCTTCCTGCTGGAGGTCAACACCCAGCCGGGCATGACCCCGCTCAGCCTCGTGCCCGAGCAGGCGAAGGCGTGCGGCATGGACTATCCCGAGCTGGTCGAGGCGATCATCGCCGAGGCCCTGGCGGACGCGCGCCAGCGCGAGGAGGCGGCATGAGCCAGACGATCCGCCGCAAGGCGAGCAACGCCCGCAAGGTCGCCGCTACCCGGGGCAAGCAGGCAAAGGTACGCGAGGCGAAGGCCCGCACCGGCTCGCTGCTCGACATGGCGATGGCCTGGCTGCCGTTCAGCGAGGCGCAGCTCCACCGCCTGTTCCTGTTCGCGATCCTGGGCGGCGCGGCGGCGCTGGCCTGCTTCGTCGCGGTGGTCGCGGGCGTGCCGGCGCTGGCCAGCCTCCAGTTCGCGCAAGTGGCGAAGGCGGCGGGCTTCGAAGTGAAGCACGTCGACGTGCGCGGGGTGCACAACTTGAACGAGCTCAAGGTCTACGAGCGCGCGCTGGCGCAGCGCGACCTGGCGATGCCGCTGGTCGACTTGGCCACCTTGCGCCAGGACCTGCTCGGGCTCTCGTGGGTGAAGGACGCGCGCGTCTCGCGCCAGCTGCCCGACACGCTGGTGATCGACATCGTCGAGCGTGAGCCGCATGCCGTGCTGCGCAAGGCCGACCGCTTCGTGCTGATCGACGAGACCGGGCATGAGCTGGAGACGGTCGCGCGCGGCCGGGCGCAGGGCAAGCTGATCGTCTCGGGCCTGGGCGCCGGTCAGCAGGTGCTGGCGCTCAACCAGTTGCTCGACGCCGCACCGGCGCTCAAGCCGCGGGTGCAGGAGGCGGAGTGGATCGGCAACCGCCGGTGGAACCTCACCTTCAAGACCGGCCAGGTGCTGGCGCTGCCCGAGGGTGACGAGGCGTCGGCCGGCGCGCTGGTCTCGTTCGCGCGGCTCGACGGCACCAACCGGCTGCTCGGCGGCAAAGTGACGATCTTCGACATGCGCGCGCCGGACCGCATCTACCTGCGCATCCCGGGGCGCGAGGCGCAGCAGGATGCGATCGCCGCCGGCGCGGTCCGCAAGACGGAGGAGAACTGATGGCAGGTCCCCGAACTTCTGGCGCCCGTATGTCCCAGCCGCGCATCAGCAGGGTGTTCGGCGCGGTCAACATCGGCTCGTTCCGCATCTCCGCGATCGTCGCGGGCATCACCGAAGTGGGCGACATGGTCGTGCTCGGCTCGGGCCACCGGGCGAGCCAGGGTGTGAAGCGCGGCTACGTCACCGACATGACGGCGGCGACGTATGCGGTGCGCGACGCGATCGACCGGGCCGAGAAGATGGCCGACACCTCGGTGCAGAAGGTCTGGATCGGCTGCTCGGGCGCGGGGCTCGCCAGCCAGATCGCCGAAGTCGACGCCGAGATCGGCGGGCGGCGCATCGAGCAGGAGGACATCGACCAGCTGCTGGTCTCCGCCCGCGACGTGATCCGGCCCGATGGGCGCATGGTGCTGCATGCGCAGCCGGCGCAGTACCGGCTCGACGGGGCGCATGGCGTCGGCAACCCCAAGGGCCTGCATGCCGAGCGCCTGGGCGTCGACATCCATATCATGCTGGCCGACGGCGCGCCAATCCGCAACCTGACCGAGGCGGTGCAGTCCGCGCACCTGGAGGTCGAGGCGGTGGTCGGCTCGCCGATCGCGGCGGGCTTCGCCTGCCTCTCGCCCGAGGAGCGGGATCTGGGCGTCGCGCTGGTCGAGTTCGGCGCCGAAGTGACCAACGTCGCGGTCTACTCGAACGGGCTGCTGACCGGCATGACCTCGATTCCGGTGGGTTCGGCCGACATCACCGACGCGATCGCCTCGCACTTCGGGATTCGCCGGTACCAGGCCGAGCGGCTGAAGTGCGTCAACGGCTCGGCCATCGCCAGCCCGGCCGACCATCGCGAGATGATCCCGATCAACGCGCCGGGCGAGGAAGAGACCGGCCCGCTCGCCCGCCATGCCGACGACAAGAACCGCATTCCGCGTGCCGAGCTGATCGCGGTGATCACCGGGCAGCTGGGCGTGCTGATGGAGGACGTGGGCAAGGCGCTGAAGGCCATGCGGTTCAACGGCCAGCGCGGCAAGCAGGTGGTGTTCACCGGTGGCGGCGCGGAGCTGGTGGGACTGGCGGACTATGCCCAGGCCGCGCTCGGCAAGCCGGTGCGCGTGGGCCGCGTGCCGCACTTGACCGGCCTTGCCGAAGCGCACGTGAAGCCCGGCTTCTCGACGCTTGCCGGCCTCGTGCTCTACGCTTCGGCCGATCCGGTCGACATCCGCACCTTCGGCCGAAGCCGCCAGCTGACGGTGCGGCCGGGCGGCATCGGCATGGTGAATCGCGTGTACCGCGCCTTCCGCGAATATTTCTGATGACGGCGCGGGCACTTGGAGACGGAATGTGCCTGGCGTGCGTTCGTCCGCTGTGGACAAAGGCCTGTCGCACTTTGCTTGCGTGAGAGCAGCTGTGCCATCAGGCTTGGTCAAGATTAATCGTCTGCGCGTGCCCGCCAGGAGAGTGACATGAGCATCAATATCGGACCGCCGGCCATCGAAGAACTGCGCCCGCGCATCCTCGTGATCGGCGTCGGCGGGGCCGGCGGCAATGCCATCGCCAATATGATCAACGCGCAGATCGAGGGTGTCGACTTCATCGTCGCCAACACCGACGCGCAGGCGCTCAACAGCTCGATCGCGGAGAACCGCATCCAGCTCGGGCCCGACATCACGCAAGGGCTGGGCGCCGGTTCGCGTCCCGAAGTCGGCCGCGCCGCCGCCGAGGAGACGATCGAGGAGATCGATCGCCTGCTCGAAGGCGTGCACATGTGCTTCATCGCCGCCGGCATGGGCGGCGGCACCGGCACCGGCGCCGCGCCGATCATCGCCCGCGCCGCGCGCGAGAAGGGCGTGCTGACCGTCGGCGTCGTGACCAAGCCGTTCCTGTTCGAAGGCACGCGCCGCATGCGCTCGGCCGAGGCGGGCATAGACGAGCTGCAAAAGCACGTCGACACGCTGATCGTCATTCCCAACCAGAACCTGTTCCTGGTGGCGAAGGCCGAGACGACCTTCAAGGAAGCCTTCATGCTCGCCGACGAGGTGCTGCAGCAGGGCGTGCGCTCGATCACCGACCTCATGGTCATGCCCGGCCTCATCAACCTCGACTTCGCCGACGTGCGCTCGGTCATGGGCGAGATGGGCAAGGCGATGATGGGCACCGGCGAGGGCGAAGGCCCCAACCGCGCGCTCGAGGCGGCCGAACGGGCCATCGCCAACCCGCTGCTCGACGGCGTGTCGATGCAGGGCGCCAAGGGCGTGATCATCTCGATCATCGGCGGCGACGACATGAAGCTGCTCGAAGTCGACGAGGCCGCCAACCACATCCGCGAACTGGTCGACAGCGACGCCAACATCATCTGGGGTTCGGCCTTCAACCCGGACCTGCAAGGCAAGATACGCGTCTCTGTCGTCGCCACCGGCATCGAGCAATCGGCCGAGCAGGCGGAGATCGCCTCGCGCCCGGTGAACCTGGGCGCCTCGCGCGGTCCCGTGCGGCCGATGGCGACGCAGACGGTGCAGTACAGCGCGCCGGGCGCACCGCGCGTGCCCGCCGCTCCGTTCGCGCAGCCGGCGCCTGAGCCCGCGCAGCCGGTCGCACCGGAGCGGTACGATCTCTCGCAGGAGGCCTTGCCCGATGACGACGCGCTCGAACTGGGCAGCGAGGAACTGATCGAGGAAGAGGACGAGACGGCCACCTCCGGCAGCTACGCCAGCCTCAGCGGCAATCGCCAGGGGCGCGAGCCGCTGGATCTGGGCACGCCGGCGTCCGACGCCGCTCTGACACAACCCGCTCCGGCCCAGCCCGCTCCGGCATCGCCCGCTTCGGCCCAGCCCACTCCGGCATCGCGCCGTCAGGACGAGCTCGACCTTGCCGCGCAGCAGGAGCCCGGGCTGGGCGCACGGCGGCGGCCGCTGGTGGCCCCGGCGGCGGCCGCTCCCGCGCCCGCATCGGCACCCGCACAGGCACCGGCGGCACGGCCCGCCGCCACGGGGACGACGCTGTTCGAGCGGATGACCAATCTCTCGCGCGGTGCCAAGCCCGCGCCGCAGGCGGAGCCGGAAGAGGACGACGCCGGGTCGATCAGCATCCCGCGCTTCCTGGGACGGCAGAACAACCAGTGATGCCGCGCAAGGAACGGCCGGCCGGTCGTTCCTTGCCGGTTCAGCTTCGACACGCCATGGGGCGACAAGCGGGCCGTTGATCGAGCGCTCGCCGTCGGGAAGGAAAGCAGCGGGATCGTGCAGTACAGGCGCAGCCTTGGCATTTGCCTAGCCGGTGCGGGCCTGTTCGCGCTGATGCCCGCGACCGTGCTGGCGCAATCGGCCCCGGTGGTGGCGCGCGCGGTGGTCCAGTCGCTGCCGAGCGCGGCATCGCAGAAGCTCAACGCCGCGCTCGCCCGGCTGGCGCGCGATCCGCGCGACGTTTCGGCCTTCGTCGACGCGGGTGATGCCGCGAGCGCGATGGGCGACCTCGAGGCGGCGGTGGGCTTCTACCGCCGCGCCGAGCAGTTCGCCGCCAGCGATCCGCGCGTGAAGGCGGGCCTCGCGCATGCCCTCGTGCTGCAAGGCAAGCCGGCCGATGCCATCCCCTTGTTCGCGCAGGCGGATGTGGGCGGCGCCGGGAGCGCCATCGCCGCCGATCGCGGTCTGGCCTACGACCTCGTCGGCGACACCGCGACGGCGCAGCGCTACTACCGCTCGGTCCTGGCGCAGCGCGACGACGACGAGGCGCGCCGGCGCCTGGGCATCAGCCTGGCGATTGCCGGCGACGAGGCGGGTTCCGAGGCGATGCTGATGCCGCTGCTGCGCAAGCAGGACAAGCCGGCCTGGCGCGCGCATGCCTTCGCCCAGGCGATCGCGGGCAAGACGACCGAGGCGGTGAGCACCGTCAACGCGATCCTGCCCGGCACGCTGGCGCAGAGCGTGTCGCCTTACTTGCGCTACATGCCCCGCCTCACCGCCGCGCAGCAGGCGGCGGCGGCGAACTTGGGCAAATTTCCCCGCGCCTCCGAGATCGGCCACGACGATCCCGCGATCGCCGCGTTCGCGCCCGTGGGCGGAGCCCGGCTGGCATCGGCCGACGCGGCGCTGATCCCGCAGGGCAAGCCGCTCGGTTCGGGCCGCGCGCGAGGCAGCCGCGCAGACGCCGCGGCGACGCCGACCGACTCGCGTTCCACCCGGCGTTCGCGCGCCGAGATCAAGGCGGAGGCGGCGCGCCTGGCGGCGAACACCCGCGTGGCCCCGCCGGACCCGGTCCCGGCGATCGCGCGCGACACGAGCGCCGACAGCGCGGGTGAGCTGCCGCCGATCGGCGGCGCGCCCGCTTCGGTTCCGGCTTCAGCTCCGGCCTCGACTCCGTCCTATGCCCAGGTGCGGCCCACTTCGCGGCCGGCTCAGGCGATTGCCGGCCCGACGGTGCAGACCCCTCCGCAGCGCAGCGCACTGGCCGCGCGCGAGCCGATCGCCGGCGGTTGGCAGCCGGCTCAGACCCAGCGTACGCAGGCCCAAACACCTCAGGCCCAAACACCTCAGGCCCAGACCTCGCTGGTCCAGCCGCTCGCGGCCAGCGCGGCCTCACCTACTCCGACTCCGGCATCGCGCCCGTCGGTGGTGTTGCCGCAGGAGGCCGGCACCGCAACTCCTTCGCGCGCATCGGCACTCGCGAGTGCGACGCCGCCCCCGTCCGTGCCGACGTCCGTGGCGTCCTCCGCGCCGTCGCCCGGCTTCGATCTGACGCGGCTTGGTGCGGGTGCCGCCACCACGTCCGCCGCCGCCACGCCTGCGCCTGTAACGGCGAGCACCACGGTGTCGTCTACCGCGACACCTCCGGCGCCGGCACGCAACGAAGCGCCGCCGCCTCCGGCGACGCTTGCGCAGATCTTCGCCGATCTCGGCACGCCGACGGTCGCGGCGGCACCGGTCGCCGGCGCGGTGGACATCCGCACGATTGCGGCCGTCAAGCCGCAGCCGCCCGTGAAGCTGCCTGTGAAGCCGCAGCCCAAGGTGCGACTGCCCGAAGTCACCGCCGCCAAAGCCGAAGAGGCAGCGGAGGACGAGCCGAAGACGCCCGCCGGCAGGAAGGCGGCGCTCGCCGCGAAGGGCGTGGCCAAGACGCCGGCCGAGAAGGCGGCTCTCGCCAAGAAGGGGGAGGACGCCGAATCGGCGGACGCGGCGGATGCCAAGAAGGGCACGGCCAAGACCAAGGCGGACGCCAGGAAGCTCGCCGCCAAGGATGCCGAGTCTGACACCACGGCTGGCGGCAAGACCGCCGCTGCGAAGAAGGCTGCCGACGCCAAGAAGAAGGCCGAGGCCAAGAAGGCGGCCAGCCATCCCAGCCGTATCTGGGTGCAGGTCGGAGTGGGGCGCAGCACCGATGCGATCGCGTTCGACTGGCGCAAGTCCGTCAAGCAGGCGCCGGTCGCGCTCAAGGGCCGCACGCCCTTTGTGAGCGACATGGGACGCACCAACCGGGTCCTCGTCGGCCCATTCGAGAGCCAGAAGGCGGCGTCCGCATTCGTGGCCCAGGCGAAGAAGGCCGACTTCGGCGGCGCCTTCGTTTGGACGAGCCAGGCCGGGCAGGTTGTCGATCCGCTCCCGTTGAAGTAAGGGGCGGGCGCGCGCTCCGGCTTATCCACACGCTGTGAACAGGCTTATGCAGTTATGCGCAGTGGTAAAGCGCGCCTTCATTGTGCCCTGAGCGCTTGCCGAAGCATCCCCGTCTCGACGCGGAGGGAAAATGACCGGGTTTATGAGAAGCGTTGGAGATGACATCGAGCGCGAGGAGGATTCGGCGCCGGTGGAGATGCTGGCCGCCCTCTTCGAGGCGCGCGACTGGCCGTTCGAATATTCCGGCGAGGACGAGATCTCGGCCGAAGTGAAGGGCGCCTGGGCCGCCTACCAGCTCCAGGCGATCTGGCGGCCCGAGGACCGGGTGTTGCAACTGCTCTGCCTCCCGGAGATCCGGGTGCCCGACAACAAGCGCGCGCCGATGTTCGAGGCCTTGTCGCTGATCAACGAGCAGCTCTGGCTGGGCCACTTCGACATGTGGTCGAACGGCGGCGTGGTGTTGTTCCGTCACGGCTTGATGCTGGGTGAGGACGGCCTGCTCGGCCCCTCGCAGGCGCAGACCGTGGTCGAGACCGCGATCGAGGAATGCGACCGCTTCTACCCGGTGTTCCAGTTCATCTTGTGGGGGGACAAGTCGCCGAGCGAGGCCCTGGCCGCCGCGATGGTGGACGCCGCCGGCGAGGCTTGATGGCGGGCGCCTTAGAGGTTCGTCGCTGCCGGAACCGGTCCCGGGTCGAGCCCGGGACGACGGGGCGCAATCCTCCTTCCCCCTCGATGGGGGAAGGATAGCGAGAGCTTGCGGCCGAAGGACGCTAGCGAAGCTTGGATGGGGGTGTGCTCTCGGTTTACGCGACGCCTGACGCCGCATCATCACCCTCATCCAACTTCGGCTAGCCAGCAAGCTGGCAAGCCTTCGTATCCTTCCCCCATCGAGGGGGAAGGAAGGTACAGCTTCACGCCCGCGGGCGAGTACGGGGTTACGCCGAGGAAGAGAACACGGCGCTTCGCAGCCGGTGTTTGCCTGGGCACGACAGGCTTGGCTGGCCTTCCACGGCTTGCGAACGGCTGGACCAAGGAAAGCATAAGCGTGGTCCAACTCGGCCCTGTCGCGATGAGCAGCCGGCGGGACGGGCTCGCAGCTTGCCGCCGGGTCTTCTAGGCTCATCGCTACGGTGTGGTGGTCCCGTCGGAGCCGCCGGCCGCATGGTGCGGGGTTGGTAGCGAGAACGTCTTCGCCGCCTCCACACCCGCCGTGTGCTGGAGCGTATAACCGAATTGGC